>Ga0163199_1001507_pt1 | contig 14525 bp, 12 predicted proteins | sample PL_2010_150m_FD_113537 | JGI IMG/M metagenome (GOLD analysis project Ga0163199, IMG submission 113537) | Freshwater microbial communities from Powell Lake, British Columbia, Canada to study Microbial Dark Matter (Phase II) - PL_2010_150m | ecosystem: Environmental > Aquatic > Freshwater > Lake ... | reverse complement strand
TTGGCAAACATCGGGTAACCAAATTGCGCTTCGCATTTGGCGATCACCCCATTCACATCGCGCTCAACTTCGCTTCGCAACGCAACGACATACTTCGGCGTCGGAATATCGTGCGCCTTCATCACCGATTTGAAAACTGTTTTATCCATCCCCACCGCCGAACCCACAACGCCCGCGCCCACGTAAGGGATGTCGGCGAGTTCGAGCAGACCTTGCACCGTGCCATCTTCGCCAAACGTTCCATGAAGAAGAGGGAAGATCACGTCGAGCTCGGTCATGGATGACAAGGTGACGCCGCCGCTCGCGGCGTGAGCCTTCACCTGCATCAACGCGCGATGCTGCGGTTCACCGAGCAAGGCAGCTTCACTGGCGTTGGCGACATCCCCTGAGGTGAGCTGCTTCATCGTGTCATCACCGGCGATCCACTTGCCTTCCTTCGTGATGCCGATCAGCGTCACATCATATTTATCTTTGTTAATCGCCTTCATCACCGAGCGCGCCGACATGAGCGAGACTTCATGCTCGCCGCTTCGCCCGCCGAAGATGAGACCGACTCTGATCTTTTGAGTCACGTTTTAATCATGAAGGGGATGAAAGGGTGAAGGGGTGAATCGTTCATCCCCTTCATCCCGTTCAACCCTTTCAGCATTGTCCGCCCCACTCGCCGACCAATTCAATTTCAAGATCAAGGTTCACGCCAAACTTCTCGCGCACTTTGCTTTGGGCTAAGGCAATGAGCGAATACACATCGTGCGCTTTGGCGTTGCCCAAGTTGACAAAGAAGTTGGCATGGATCGGAGAAATTTCTGCTTTGCCGATCACTACGCCTTTGAGTCCCGCGGCTTCGATCAATCGTCCGGCATAATCGTCTTTGGGATTCTTAAACATGGAGCCAATGCTCGCTCCCGGCGGCTGTGTGCGTTTGCGATGCGCGATGAAAGTTTCAACTTTCTCTTGCAAAACTTTTGGATCTTCGCGCTTCAACTCGAACTCCGCCGCAAGAATGATGCCAGCCCCGCCGCGCTTCAACGCCGATGAACGATATGCAAACTGCAAATCTTTTAAAGTCCAATCCCGCACATCCCCATTACTTTGCAAGATCGTTGCCATTCGCAGAGTCGCCGCAATGTCCGATCCGTGCGCGCCGGCGTTGCCAAAGACCGCGCCACCGACTGTGCCAGGAACCGTCGCCGCCCATTCGAGTCCCGCCGCGCCGCGCAACATACATTGCCGCGCCAGAGTCGGCAGCCCCGCGCCAGATTCGGCGCGCACGATGAAACGATCACCTTCTTCTGTAATCGAAACTAATCGTGCCCGATTCTGAATCACCAAGCCGCGATAGCCCCAATCGGAAACTAAAATGTTCGACCCCGCGCCCAGAATGAAATAGTTGAGACCGAAGTGGCGCGCTTGCTTCACCGCATTCGCCAACTCATCGGCGGTGTCAACCGCGATGAAGTAATCGGCGGGTCCACCGATGCGCGACGAGGTGTAGCGGCTCAACAGATCGCCTTCGCGCAGCTTGTCGCCGAATACCGCGCGCAACGCGCTCGACGTGGAAGGCGTGCTGCTCATATTGTTAGCGACCAGCAAGTGACGACTGGTCCCCAGCGTGGGCATTTCGTGTGTTGTGAATTGAAATCGCGTTTTGTTCATCATAGCTGCTCAACACTTTCTCCCCAACGGTGTTGCCGTCACCCGCGCCAAGCGTGATCAGCACATCACCACTTTTTAACTCCGCCAACAGCACCGTCCCCACTTCCGACAAGGTCGACACGTAACGCGCGTCGGCGTGTTTCATCTGCGCCACAATATCTTTGGAACTCACACTCGTATCAAAAGATTCGCGTGAGCGAAAAATATCCGTCACCAAAACATGATCGGCGTCACTAAAGCTCGACGCAAATTCTGACAGCAAAATTTTCGTGCGGCTGAAGGTGTGCGGTTGGAACATCGCCCAAATTTTTCGATCACCGAATCGCTTGCGCGCTGCCGCCAATGTGGCTTTGATCTCGGTTGGATGATGAGCGTAATCGTCAATCACGGTGACGCCGCCGACTTCGCCTTTAACTTCAAACCTGCGCCCCACCCCCGTAAACTCGGCGAGCGCGTTGCGGGCAATGTTGAAATCCACGCCGAGCAGATCAAGCACTGCAAGAGCGGCTAAACTATTTGAAACATTGTGATTGCCCGGCACGCGAGTTCGCACCAAGCCCACAGATTGCCCATTCCGCGTCACCACGTAATCACTGCCGCCGGCGCTGTTTGCTTGAATGTTTTCCGCTTTCCATTCCACGCCGTTCTTCAAGCCATACCAGATCACGCGGATATTTTTTTGCAACGCCCACTCGCCTATTTCCTTTGCGCCATCGTGATCACGACACACGATCAACGCGCCGCTGTTCGGCACGAGCGAGACAAATTTTTCAAACGCGGCGCGATACGATTCCATCGTCGGGTAACAATCGGGGTGATCGTGTTCAACGTTAGTGATCACGGCGAACTTCGGTTTCAGTCCCCAAAACATTCCGTCGTATTCATCGGCTTCGATCACAAACGGCGAACCTTTACCGTGTTTAGCATTTGTGCCTAAGTTCGTTAATGTGCCGCCCACAATAAATGTAGGATCGAGATTCGCTTGCGTCAGCATGAAAGCGATCATCGCCGTCGTCGTGGTTTTGCCATGTGTTCCGGCGATGGCGATGCCGTCTTTGCCTTCCATGAGCGCCCCCAAAAAATCGGCGCGCTTCAACAGTGGAATGTTCTTCGCCTTCGCGGCGATCACTTCGGGGTTATCAGCCGAGATGGCTGAGGAGATGATCACCGTGTCGGCATCCGCGAGGTTGGCGGCTGAATGTCCGATAAAAATTTTCGCGCCGCGATCTTTTAATTTCTGCGTGAACGCCGACTCTTGCATATCCGATCCCGACACGAGGTAGCCGCTCTCGATCAATACAATTGCGATTGCCGAGAGACCTGTGCCGCCGATGCCGATGAAGTGAATCTTTTTCATACAAACACAATCAACACAAACACAAAAGCGATACCCACCGCAAAATAAATCCAAGGCGGTCCGACGAACTTGGGCGGCAAGAAACTGATGTAGCCCAACACCACCGGATCATTGGGCGCGATGACGCCGGAGATCGGATACTGCGCGATGTGCAAGTAATACCAAAGCGACCCCACAAGCAAATAGCCATTGATAAAGCCCAGCACCGCGCCGAGCAAAACATCTTGCAACTTCTCGCGCTTGCCCTTGCCTTGCAGCGCTCCGGCAATCGCCGGAGACTCATAGCCGAAGAACGCCATCACCAATAAAAACATGGCGCGCACCCAAAACTGCACTGCCGGGTTTTGCGCTTGAAAGGCGGCATCCACACCTGGCACAAAGGTGATGATGATCGTGTCGAGGAAACTCGCCAGCACTAAACTGAACATCACCAAAATTTCTTTTGCCCAACCGCGCATCCCGCCGATGATGGTGGTGATAGCCACTAAAAGCCAGAAGACCGTGCTTAACGACATCATGATGAATGACTCGCGAGTTTTCTAATCTCAATTGCGATTCGATCTGCCGCATCCGGGACGGCGAGAGCACGCGCCGCTTGCCGCATCGCCGATAAACGTTCGGTGTCGCGCATCACATCTCGAATCATTGCTAGCAATTTTGTTTTCAAGTCTTCGTCATTCAATCGAATCGCCGCGCCGCGTGCGGCTAAATAATCGGCGTTCACTTTTTGGTAACGCCAGGCATGAGGGTAAGGCACGAGTATTGCAGCCAAACCCATCATGGGAAATTCACCTAAGGTGCTTGCGCCTGCGCGCGAAACAACTAAATCAGCAGCCGCAAACGCTAACGCCATGTCTTCATGCAAATAAGGAAACGCATGGTAATGATCTCGTTTCGATTCGCTCAACTGCGCCCGCCGCGTTTGCACCGTTTGCCAATCGAGTTCGCCGCTGATGTGGATGATCTGAATCTCATCGAGCAGATCATCCAAAATATCCAGCAAGGCGAGATTGATGCTGCGCGCGCCGCGGCTGCCACCGAACACCAACAGAGTCTGGCGCGATGGCGACAACGTGAACTGAAGTGTTGCCGCCTCGCGTGTGGCGGCGAACATCGCGCCCCTCAACGGATACCCGGTCACGACGACATTCGTCTTTGGAAAATACATCCGCGATGCTTCAGCCGTCACCGCCACCGTGCGCGCGAACCTTGCCACTAACTTCACTGCTGAGCCCGGCTCGATGTCCGGGAGATAAACCAAAATCGGAATCCGCAATAACCAACAGGCCAACGTGACCGGAATTGCGGTGAAGCCGCCTGTGACGTATAACGCCTCAGGCTTGAATCGATTCACAATCACAAACGCTTGCAGCGTCCCGAGCGTGAGTTTGATCAAGCCGATGACAGCTCCCAAAGCTCCCACACCCACGACGGCAGCCCCTTGAATCGTTTCGAACTCGATCCCCTCACGAGTCACGAGTTCGCGTTCCATCCCTCCCACCGATCCGATCCAAAGTATTTGCGACTGCGGCAGTTTAGCTGCGACGGTCAGCGCGGGATAGACGTGCCCGCCTGTCCCTCCGGCTGTAATCAAAAGACGCACGAGTCTTCCTTTGGATACTTGAATCCGGGTCTTGACGCGAGATGCTCAACAGTAGACCAATGGCGCACAAACTGACGACGAGTGACGAACCGCCATAACTAATAAACGGCAGCGCGTTACCGGCAAACGGAACGGCGGCAACCATCACGCCGATGTTGATGATGGCTTCAAAGGCGAACCAAACGGTGATGCCTGAAGCGATGATCGCTCCCAAACTGTCGCGGGCGTTGGCGGCGATCTTTGCGCCACGCCAGATCAATAAAATAAATAAGGCGATCAAAAAGACACAACCGATCAAACCCAACTCTTCGCCGACAACAGCAAAGATGCTATCGGTGTGCGGCGTGGGCAATGCTTGAAATTTTTGTCTGCTTTCGCCTATGCCTCGACCAAAAAATCCGCCGTTGATGAAAGCGATGATCGCTTGTTGAACGTGCCACGATGTTTCGGTGATGTTCGTTAATCCGGCGAGCCATGTCGAGAGTCGCCCGCGCGCCGTTGCGGAGGTGATGACGATCACGTAGCCAATTGCGCCGCCGGTGACGCTCGCCAAAGAAATTTGCAAAATGTCTGCGCCCGCCAGGAAGAACATCGCCGCGCCGACGACAATGATCGTCAATGCCGCGCTGATGTCGGGTTGGCGCAGAACCAAGCCCGCCAGAAAACCTACCATCACGCCGAATGGCGCCAGTCCGTAACTGATGTCGTTGATCTTCTCGCCCTTTGATGTCAGCCACACGCCGAGATAAATTATGATGACCAGTTTCGCCAACTCGGAAGGCTGAAGCGAACCCTGAAACAAACCACGCTGCGCGCCGAACACTTGCGTGCCGAAAATCAAGACGACGATCAACGCCAATACAGTGAAGGCAAGCAACGGCACTGCCAACTTGATCCAAATGTGGTAGTCGAATCGCGCAATGAGCAACATCGCCGCCACGCCCAGCGCCAGCCAAGTCACTTGCCTGAAGAAGATTGTCGTCGGCGAGTCGAATTGGCGATATGACCAATCGAAGGTCGTGGAGTAGACCATGATCAATCCAAAGGCGATCAACATGGCGACGATCAGCAGCAAGCCCCAGTCCATATTGAGCGGTCCCGATTTCTTTCGGGCGGGGATGGGAGGAGCGGTTGGTGTTGAAATAAAGGTGGTCATGGAAGTGATCAGTTATCAGTGAGCAGTAATCAGTAAGTGGTAATTAGTAATTGAATAAGTGTGTCGTAAACAGGTAAACAAGTAAACAGGTAAACAGGTAAACAGGTGTGCAAGTAAACAAATTGGTTTGTTGAGAATTTAAAAATCTAATCCGCATTCAACGTTTACTAATCTTCAACTTTTTTCTGCGCCCAAACGGCTTCGTCATTGCGAGTGCTTCGCAAAGCAATCCCGGTTGCGCTTAGAGATTGCTTCGTCGCGAAGAACGCTCCTCGCAATGACGCTGACGTGACGTCAACCAATCACAATTGGTTGACAATCTCCACAAACTTTTTGCCCCGTTCTTCAAAATCCTTAAACTCATCAAAACTTGTGCAGCCCGGCGAAAGAAGAACCACGTCGCCGCTTTGGGTGATACGGGCGGCGGCAGCGATGGCATCTGCCATTTTGTTGCACTTCGTCACTTGCAAATTCTCTTGCGCGGCATACTTCGCAATCAACTCCCCCGCTTCGCCGAAGACAAATACTTTCGTATTTCGATCATGCAACAATCTCAGCAAATCACTCCACGGTAATTTTTTATCTCGCCCGCCCAACAAAACGATGAGCGGTTCGTCAAAAGAGTGAATTTCCGCGATCACTCTTTCGGGCGCGGTGGCGATGGAGTCGTTGTACCATTTTGCGCCGCGCACCTCTCGCACAAATTCCAAGCGATGCGCCACGCCGTTGAAGTTCGTAATTGCTTCGCGCATTGCCTCGGGCTTAATTGCCGCCGCGCCGCCCAGGGCGCACGCCGCCAATACATTCAACACATTGTGCGCGCCGCGCAAGCGAATCTCACTTACATTACATACCGTTTGCTCGCGCTCGCCATCGCGCAGAAAAATTTTGCCGTCGCGGACGTGCGTTCCAAAATTATCGGCGTGCGTTTGGCTAAACCACCAAAGTTTTCCGCGCACGATCTTTTGTAAATTGCGGGCGTTCTCATCATCCCAACCTAACACTGCTACATCGTCATTCTTTTGATAGGCGACGATGTGACGCTTGGCGTTAATGTATGCTTCCATCGTGCCATGCCGATCCAAATGATTCGGCGTGATGTTCAACACCGCGCTGATGTTCGGCGAGATCGTCATCTGTTCAAGTTGGAAGCTCGACAGTTCGATAATCGCCAAATCATCTTTGCCCATCCGATCCACATCGGCGATCAAGGGATTGCCTATGTTGCCGCCAAGCCAGACGGTGGCGTATCGCATATCGCTTATCGCGTATCGCGTATCGCGTATCGCGCCGCTATTTGCTATCAGCGATGTTAGCGTTGTTGTCGTCGTCTTCCCCGCCGAGCCGGTGATGCCAATTGTTTTGCACGGTACGATCTCGAAAAAAATTTGCGAGTCGTTTGAGATGGTGATGTTCCGTCTCGCCGCTTCGATCAGGATCGGCAGATCAATCGGCACGCCGCCCGACAAACAAACCATGTCGGCGTTATCGAGCAACGAATCCGGATGACCACCTAAGGCGTATTCAATTGTTAAATCGCGCAATGCTTCAAGCGCGTCAGTTAATTTTTCGGCGGGCTGCGAGTCGCTCAACACTACCTTCGCGCCCTGCCCGACCAAATATCGCGCAAGGGCAGTGCCTTGGCGGGCAACGCCTAAAATGAGAACTCGTTTGTTAATCCAGTCAGTCACGTTAAGAGTAATTGGTAATTGGTAATTGCAAAACAGGTAACTTAACTGCACACGATAGTGTGGGCTGATCATCTAATCCGCATTTTGACGTTGTTCTGAAGTTGCGCTTTCTTCTGCCAATAAGCAAAAAACAGTTTGGGTTCAGAAAAAAGTTTATTTGCGGATTAGAGTGAGCCTCTACCCATCATTTTGGGATGAATGGTTATCGCAAGTTGAAAATCAATCTCCAATCTCTAATCTCCAATTACTAATTACTATTTACTATTTACAGCATCGCCAACCCCACCCCCACCATCGCGCCTAACAACCCGACTAACCAAAAACGCTGCACGATCTGCGTTTCACTCCAACCCACTAACTCAAAGTGATGATGGAGCGGCGCCATTTTGAAAATCCGTTTGCCGCCAGACCACTTGTAATAACCGCGCTGCAAAACAACCGACAGAATGACCGCCACCGGAATAATGGCGATCATCGGCAGCAACAACCACTGCCCGGTCATCAACGATATGACCGCCAACGTGCCGCCCAACGCCATCGAGCCCGTATCACCCATGAAGAGCTGCGCCGGGTGGACGTTGTACCAAAGGAAGGCGAACAACGCGCCAACGATCACGTAACAAAATCGCGCCACAAAGAATTGCCCTTGTAGCACGGCGATCACGCCGTACGCCGCAAACGCCGTCGCCGAGATCAAGCCCGCCAATCCATCCAAGCCATCGGTGAAGTTCACGGCATTAACGGTGCTGAGGATGATAAATGTGGCGATTGGAATATAAAACCAACCGAGATCAAATTTGAACGGGTTACCCGGCAACGCCAAACTATGCGCGTCCAAACCAAAATACAAAACCAGCGACGCGCCTAGAGCTAACACCGTTTGAAAAATAAACTTGTAACGTTCCGACAACCCTTCGCCGAACTTTGCGCGCGAACCACGCAATCCTTCCCAATCGTCCAACATCCCCAGCAAACAATACGCTGCCATCACCGTCATCGGCAATAAAATCGAACGCCCCGTAACCGGTTTGATGATATTGGCGATGTTGAGCATCAAACTAATACCCAAGATCGGGATGATGAACAACAACCCGCCCATTGTCGGCGTGCCCATTTTTGTAAAGTGCGTCTGCGGTCCGTCCACGCGAATCTGCTTGCCGATCTTGAATCGTTTAAGCAAAATGATGAACGGTCCGCCCCAGATGACCACCAACAAAAACGTGATCATGCCGAGTGAGAGGGCGAAAGATACTTCTCTCATCCGCTGATCATTCCGTAGAGCAAGTTGCCAACTTGCTCAACAAAGAGTGAGAGGGCGAAGGACACTTCTCTCATCCGCTGATCATTCCGTAGAGCAAGTTGCCAACTTGCTCAACAAAGAGTGAGAGGGCGAAGGAAACTTCTCTCATCCACTGATCTCCAACGCGCTCACCATGCGATCTAATCTCATGCCATGCGACCCTTTCACCAACACCACGTCACCTTCGCTTAAGTTTTCTCGCAAATATGTTTGCGCTGATTCACGATCTGACATGCGGATAATATGTTTGGCAGAGAGCCCGCACAACTGCGCTTCTTCGGCAATGATCTCGGCGCGTTTGCCAATGGTGATCAATTTGTCCACCACATCTGCCGCGCGCTTGCCCACCATGCGATGACCCTGCTCTTCATATTCGCCGAGTTCCAACATATCGCCCAACACCGCCACACGCCGCCGCGCATCCATATCGTCTAATAAATTAAGCGCAGCGATCATGGACTCGGGTGAAGCGTTGTATGAGTCATCCACGATCAAACTTCTGCCGGGTCCCGTTACTGCATACAGCCGCAATTGAGATTGCGCTTCCATTCCTTGCAGCCCGCCGATGATCTCTTGCCAGGTCAAGCCTTCCACTAAACCGACGGCAACCGCGCGCAAGGCGGTATGCACTGAGTGTCGCCCCAACATCGGAAAACGGACGTGAAGAGTTTCGCGCGCTTTGGCATAATGTAGTTGAAAGCGAATCCCTTCTAACCCTAACCCGATCACATCCGATGCCCACACATCCGCTTGCGGATCGAGACCGTAAGTGATGATGCGGCACTTCGCGCGGCGACTCATATCCATCACTAGCGATTCATCTTTGTTGAGCACTGCCACTCCATCAGGTGGAAGCGCTTCCACCAATTCGCCTTTGCCCTGCGCGATGTTCTCAATACTTCCTGCGCGCTGCAAGTGAACCGCATACACATTGTTGACGACTCCAACGTGAGGCTTGGCAATATCACACAACAAAGCGATTTCGCCGATTTGATAAAAGCCCATCTCCAACACGGCGCGCTCGTGCGCTTCTGTCGCCTGCAACAGTGAGATCGGCAAACCGATCTCGTTATTAAAGTTGCCCTTGCTTTTTAAAGTGCGATACCGCGAACTCAACACGGCGGCGACGATCTCTTTCGTCGTCGTCTTGCCCACACTTCCGGTGATGCCGACAACCCTGACGTTGAGCCGTGATCGCCAAAATTTGGCGGCGGTCTGTAAGGCCGAGACGGTATCCGCAACGCGCAGGCAGACCGGGATTTTAAATCCGCTCGCCATATCAAAAGTGATCGGCTTGCGAAGATCAAGTGTGTAAAAGTTCGGCACATCTTTTTGAATGAGCGCCGCTACCGCGCCTTTGGCAAACGCCGCTTCCACGTAGAGATGTCCGTCAGTTCGTTCACCGGGAATGGCGACAAAAAGCGAACCCGGTATTGCCAAGCGCGAGTCGATCACCACATCGGTGATCACTTGCTGACCACCGGCAAACGGCATCCCCGTCAGAGATTCAATGACATGAGATAAAGTCAACATCTATTTCTGATTTTCGATTGCGGATTGCTGATTGGAAAATCAAAAATCAGAAATCAACAATCATCAATTCCCTTGGTTCAAAGATCGCCGCACGTTGTCCGGTGGAATCTTCATCAACACCACAAGCCGCTTCGCCAATTCGCCAAAGGTCGGCGCGGCGGTTTCACTTCCCCAAATAGAAGTGCTAGGTTTATCGAGCTTTACTAACACAATGAATTGCGGATCATCCACCGGACCCCAACCAATGAACGTCGCAATCGTTTTGTCTTTATCGTAACCACCCGGAACCGGAATTTGCGCCGTGCCGGTCTTGCCGGCGATCTTGTATCCGTTCACCATCACGCTTTTCGTTTCACGTTCCACGCTCGTCTGCAACATATTGGAAAGCATATTCGCCACATCGGGCGAAATGGGACGACCTAGCACTTGCGGTCGTGTGCTGTGAACCGAATTACCATCCACAACTTTTTCTAACAGATGCGGCTGCATCATCGCCCCCTGATTGGCAACGGCGGAAGCCGCCACCAAAAGTTGAATAGGGGTTGTCGCCACCCCCTGCCCAAAGGCATTCGTTCCCAAATCCGATTCATACCAATCACGATCCCCCGGGCGTTTAACTCGCCCCGTCGCTTCACCGCTCAGATCAATGTTCGTCGGCTGACCAATACCAAATGCCGAGAGATAGTTGTAGTATTTTTGCGGACCCATTTTGACAGCCAACATCGCCGAACCAACATTCAACGAGTGCTGCAAAATACCGGTCATATCTTGCGGACCCCACGCGGCACGATTCCAATTTCGAATTATTACGCCGCCGACTTCGATAAAACCTGTATCCACGTATTTCGATTCTGGTGTGACCACGCCCGACTGCAACGCCGATGCCATCGTGATGATCTTGAAACCCGATCCCGGTTCGAACTGCGCGCTCACCGCCGGATTCGGTTTGATGTTTTGCTCCACGAATTTATTGGGATCAAACGACGGGGCAACCGCCATCGCCAAAATGCGCCCGGTCTTCGGCTCCATCACGATGATCGTGCCGCTCTCCGCGCCATACTTTTTGGTGGCGTCGGCTAACACTTGCTCGGTCAAGGCTTGAATCTCACGATCCAATGTTAAATACAAATCTGAACCCTGAGCCGGATTCGGATTAAGCGCAACGTCAAATGGCACCACTTGTTTGATGCCCGTCACCGTGCGCCCGGTTAACACATCGTTATAAAATTCCTCGACGCCAAAATAACCTTTGCTGTCGTAACCCACAAAGCCCAAGGTGTGTGCCGCCATTGTCCCGCCCGGATATACGCGGCGCTGCATCGGCTCGACCACCACACCCGCCAGATTCGGACCCAGCAAATCTTTTTGCATGGCGATCAACTTCTCGCCGATCTCTGCCGTCACCGGTCTCTGCACCAAAACATACTTCGAGGGTTGTCCGTTCTCGCTCTTCTGTTGAGTCATCGCATAGAGTTCAGAGTAAGGGCGGCTGAGAGTCTGCGAAAGAATTTTGGCAACGCTCTCAGCGTTGGTCACGAAGTCCGGCGAGATGCCAATGGCATACTGCACATCATTGGTCGCCAACAACTCGCCATCACGATCAAAAATTTTTCCGCGCGGTGCGGTGATCTGCACGCGATAGCTCGAAGCGAGATCGCGTTGAGTTTCAAAGAAGGCAACCGAACTGCCAAACTGCAAACTCACCAGCCGAATGAGGATCAAGCCGGTGATGACGGCAAACAAACCAAGGATGAATCGCAAACGACCACGCACTGAGTCAACCATCACTCACCCACCTAACCCGATCATCGTAGACAATGTGCGCGCTAACCACATTCCCAATGTCTCGTTATAATCCGGCGTTTCAGGTGCAGAGGCAACCGGAGTCGCCGTCTGCCCTTGTCCCTTGCGGTACCCGTCCACCACAATGAACTCCACTTGCGTGGACTGCGCCGCGACAAAACCCATCTCGCGCACACGATTCTCTAAACGCGAAACAGATTTCATCTGTGCGATAGAAGCATTCAAACGATTGATGGACATCTCCAACTCTGCTTTTTGAATCTGAAGTGACTGCACATCACGTCCAGCGGTCGCCGTGCGCGACGCTTCTGCAAGATACATGCCGCCTAAGGCTACGATGACGACAGCGATTGTTGCAAAGGTGGCGATGAATTGCGTTTGCACGCGCCATGGCGCTTGCCGAAAGGCGCGAGTGACATCGTCGTAACGGGAACGGAATGACATCATGTTTTGCATATAGGTAATGACTGCAAGGTCTATGCCAGCGAAATTTTCTCTACGAGCCGCAGTTTCGCGCTGCGACTGCGCGGGTTACTGCGTATCTCCTCATCACTCGGCGTCAACGGCTTGCGAGTGATCTCTTTGACGCTTGCCTTGTGTCCGCACACACACACCAACTGTTCCGGCGGGCAAACACAATCGCGCGCTTCGCGATGAAAAAAATTTTTCACCAATCGATCTTCAAGTGAATGAAAACTGATCACAACCAACCTGCCGCCAACCGCCAACAACCTCACTGCCAGTGGCAACACTTTTTCAACTGATTCCAGTTCGCCATTCACCGCAATGCGTAACGCCTGAAACGTCCGCGTCGCCGGATGAGTGTCTCCGCGTTTGCCGCCCACAGTGGCGGCGACCACAGCCGCTAACTGTTGGGTAGTGTTAATCGGTCGCGCTTTGATGATCGCTTTGACGATCCGCCGCGCGGCGTGTTCTTCGCCAAATTTGAAAAGGATGTCGGCCAACGCGTCGGGGTCGCCGCCGTTCACCAAATCACCCGCCGTGATCGGGGTCGCCAGATCGAATCGCATATCTAACGGACCCTCGTGCTTGAACGCGAACCCGCGCGCCGCATCTTCTAATTGAAGAGACGACAAGCCCAAATCCAAAACAATTCCATTCACGTCACCCCAACCGATCTCGCGCGTCACATTCTCCATCTCGACATAATTTGCTTGTCTCAAGTGAGCGCGATCTCCAAACTCTTTCAATCGCTCGCGCGCCACATTCAACGCGGCTGGATCACGATCCAACCCGAGCAACTCACCTTGAGGCGACGACGATTCTAAAATTCCAAAAGCATGACCGCCCGCCCCCACTGTTCCATCTATATAACGACCACCCGACCTCGGTTGAAGCCCTTCAATAACTTCATCGTAAAGAACAGAGACATGCATCTGCGACAGACCTTCAAGGTTTTAAAAACCTTGAAGGTCTTAAGTGCCTGTTGATAAATTCAACGCCGCAAAGCGGCGCGAGTTCGCTTCAGGATCATTCATCTTCGCCAATTGTTCTTCCCATCCTGTTTTACTCCACACTTCAATTTGTTGTCCCACACCGATCACAAACACTTCACTCTCTAACGCGGCGTGAGTCCGCAGCGCGGGCGGGATCAAGACGCGCCCGCTTTTGTCGGGAGTCGCTTCGCTCGCGCCCGCGAAAATAAAACGTTTGAGATCACGACTCTCCGGATCCGTCGCGCTCATCTGATGAGATCGTTTAATCAACTCACCAAATTCTTTCGTGGTGTAGACGATCAAGTTCTTCTCGAACCCGCGCGTGATCACACAGCCCTTCGCCAACGCCTCACGAAACTTGGCAGGAATGGTCAAGCGGCTTTTGTCATCAATCAGGTGTTGGTATTCGCCTAAGAACATACGTCCTACAATCCCTTTAACTGGCAACGCCGAGAGCAATGCTCTCGGCGCACAAAACCACCTTCTCCCACTTTGCCCCACCAGATGCCACATTTATATCACGTTTTCCCACTTGACCGCAAGCGGTCAAAATAAATTTAAGACTAAAGGACTACGAAAAAGAAAAACCCCGCTTTCTAAGCGAAAGCGGGGTCTAAAACTCAATCTTCATCCATTTGAAGCGCCGAACTTCAGGCACAGCACGATCTAAATCGCCCCACTCTTTAGAAGCCCACTCATTTATCTCGGCAAGAACGATGGGGAAAATACTATCAGGGATGATCCACGAGGATGAGTAATGACGCTCGGCGATGGCTTGAAGCGCAAAACGTGGCGCGCGATCCACCGTCCACTCGGCGGCGACGATCTCGGTGGCGGATGCCGTCGGTAGGTGTTGGAGCAGATCACTGTAATTCGCCAACCCCTGCCTCTCCGTTGAAACTCCATACGCCAAAGCCAACGCCCGAAACTTTTTATTGATACTTTCCGAAACTGAATCGGGATCATGAT
>Ga0163199_1001505_pt1 | contig 14533 bp, 14 predicted proteins | sample PL_2010_150m_FD_113537 | JGI IMG/M metagenome (GOLD analysis project Ga0163199, IMG submission 113537) | Freshwater microbial communities from Powell Lake, British Columbia, Canada to study Microbial Dark Matter (Phase II) - PL_2010_150m | ecosystem: Environmental > Aquatic > Freshwater > Lake ... | reverse complement strand
TATCTCGCTTCCCAGGCCAGGTCGTTAGCTGCAATTTCCGTAGATGGAGGACCCTTTACCAACATGCCTAATCCCAATCCGTTGCAAGTGGAAGGTAAGAAATTCCTCCTCAGATTAAACGGGGATGGCGGATCAGGAAATAACATTTACTGGGTGCTTTATGCTTCAGAATCTATCCGGTTTAACGCCTATTTTAATTATCAGGCTTCACACCCATCTGTTCCATTTCAAACTGCATTGGTGGGTGATTCTGCTTTCACAGGCACGCTCCGTGCTGCTTATGTTTGTGCGATCGACAACCCCGGTTCACCCTATCCTCCCTTTAATGATTCGGTGAATGTTCAGCAGAAGTTGAGTGTCCTCGATCGATATGCTCCATTCTATCCTGTATCTGGTCTCTTTTCCGCGTCAATCAATGAAAACAGCAATGTGGCCGACATAAAATTTACCTGGGAGACCAATGCATTATCCAATGACTCACTGCTTATGTTCGCGCTGCCCCATCACCTTGATATACTTGACGCCTCTACCCTGACAGAATTGGTTCTTGACCAGTATAAAATCATCAAGGGGAAACTGACCGGCATTTTGGGAAAAGTCTGGATCATGCATGATTCCCTGGTCAGTTATTCATGGAATTCGCCGGACCATAACCTTGCCTCCAATGTGTTGCCAAAATTCAGGCAAAAACTTTTCAAGGCACTTCAGGGCGACCACGATACTATCAGCGGTGCCCATGCGTTTCCCGTGTCCGTCCTTAATCAGATCAACACCTCCACCTATTTCGGAGGTAAAGGTCTGGCTAAAAAAGGAAGACTCGCAGTTATAGCCGATGAACTTGGACAGTGGTACAACACTGCTACCACGGCAAAAGATATCAGGGATACATTAAAAACAGAACTCGGCCGCTGGCTTAACGGGGGCAGCCCTATCATTCCTCAAAATTCCGGCTGGGTTCCCAATCCCTTTCTATATGAAAACAGGTGGGGAGGTTTGATCAACACCATCGATCACAACCAGGTGAACGCTGATTTTGGAAATTCTATATACACCGATCACCATTTTCACTATGGATACTTTCTTTACGCTGCAGCATCTGTCGGTAAAACTGACAGTACGTGGCTGAAAAACAATGAGACGAATATCAGGCTCTTTGCACGCGATTTGGCCAATCCAGGAAATGGTGATGCCTATTTTGTGAAACACCGGTTGATGGATTGGTACGACGGACATTCCTGGGCAGAGGGCCTGGTGAATACCCCAGGTCTCGGCAGCAACCAAGAGAGCACCAGTGAAGCTACCAATGCATGGTATGGATTATATTTGCTGGGAGTGGCATTGAAAGATGAAAACATGAAAAATACCGGGAAACTGCAGTTGGCGACGGAAATGAGGGCAGCGCAAAAATACTGGCAGATTTCAGGATCTGATTCCCCATACCCTGCTGCTTATACCGATTACTACAAAGTGGTTGGCAATATGTACGAAAGCTCCATCAATTCACTGGTTGCTTTCGGCGAGGTAGGAGATCCGCGAATGGTATACGGCATTCAGCAACTCCCGACAACACCCATTAATCAGACGTTTTTGCCGGAAGCCTGGTGTGATACCCTCTGGGATTTTTATTACAAAACTTCGAAGATGTATAACACTCCCGATACAATAACGGTTCCTCATATCGACCAGCAATGGATGAGTGTAAATTTAGCTTCGATCGCGATTGCCAAACCTGGACATGCCTATGCTGATTACTTTCAATATTTGCGCAACTACATCTACTACTCATCTGGTCCGACAAGAAAAGCGGATAACTATGATGACGGTGAAACTAAAACCAATGTGCTATACAACATCCTCGTAAATGCTCCAAAGATCAATAAAAGTCGTTTTTTTGGGCTGGATGTCAACATTACCATTCTTAGTCAGGATACGCAGGGTGATTGTTCAGGAAAAGTGCGGGTCGATGTTGTAAACGCAGCCCAGGCTGATCCTCCCTTTCATTACTTCCTGCTTGCTGATTCCGCTTCCGAAGAAGTTTATAGTTCGAATGCAATCCTTGACCATCTGTGCGCCGGCAAGTATCAGGTGACCGTCATTGATGGAGAGTTTCAGGTCGGTACAGCGGAAGTAACGATACAAAACACTTCGGCGGTCGGTGAACTGGCTGGAACTGGCGATTTGCGTATTTATCCAAATCCTTCGCAATCGGGCAGGTTCCAGATCGAATGGTCAGCATCGGCATGGCAGCCAACGCAATTAAGCATTGTAACAGTTTCCGGGATGCAGATTGATAACAGAACTATTCCGAACCAGGTTGGTTCCCGGATGGAAATAAATCTCGGAGATTACAGTCCTGGTATTTACTATCTCATCCTGCAGGATGGGCAGAACCGGAGAATGTATTCAAAGCTGGTAAAATTGTAAGAAGCCATCAAAAGGTTCAGGAATAGCTGGTTGAAGGATGAATCCTGAAGTCAGAAATTCCCTGCCGCAACTGTTTCAGGGACTGGTATAATGAACCGGTCCCGGACCGGGTACATATATATTGGTATAATCACAGAAAATTGGATACAAACCAGATTCGGATGTATGCCAACTTTAGGAGCTGGTTTTCACCGGCCTTTATTCGAATAGGATGTAAAATCTAAGGTGTAAAGTCTAAATTGAAAAGTGCAAAATGCAGAATCTAATTCTTACACTTTGCACTTTACACTTTACATTTGAACGGGGTACACTTAACTGACCAATTATCTAACTTTAGAATCATTCCAGATTACATGAAGGTGGTTGATTTTATTGAGGAAATAATTTAGTTTCAATCCTGTCAATTTTAAGGTTTGGCCAATTAAAGGAATAATCTTCCTGCGCCCTTAAGATTGGTTTGAGGCTTCTTTATTTGGAGCTATTCCCCAACTAATGCCAATATATACCGGGTATCAAATAAATCCTAAGATTGATTCTTCCCTTTTCTATTTACTTTCTTCCCGGCCTACTTTCGTTTTATTCAAATTCAGGGAATTCGATTATTTAACTGGTTTCTCAATTAAACAGAAAACATGAAACAATTTTATCTTGCTTATCATGAAAAAAATTGTGATAACTTCCTTGCTTCTTTTTGATATCTTTGTATAGCATTCCATCATTGAAAGATCCTATCCTATGATCAGATGCTTTAGCATTGTTTTCCTGGGCATTCTGTTTCAGTCATGTTACGGAAGTAATGTTATATCATTGCCCTACATCACAAACGACATAGAATATGCCAGTACACGCGGAAAGCTGTATGCGCTGATTGGTGACCTGGATCCGGATTTTGGAAACCGGATTATCGAGATCGACATCAGTACCGGTACTGTTGAGAGATCGCTGTATGTTGGTACAGAACCCCGGCTGATGAGAATTACTTCTGACGAAAACTATGCCTGGATTTCATTCCAGAAGATCCCGTTTATCCGGAGAATTAATCTTAACACTTTTGAAATCGATAAGGATATTTACCTGGGACCTTCAAAACAGCAATACCCTCCTAAGACAATTTTCTCTACTATTCTCACAACTAATTTCTCCGTCTTTCCTGATCAGGACAATCAGCTTGCCCTCTCATTGCGAGAACCCTTTGATTTCGAATTTGAATCGTTATCACTTTATAAGAACGATTCCATCCTGCCGGTCAGGATCATGGGGCCCGGGATACAGTATTACCCTTTTTGTGTTGAACCGATCCTGAACGGAAAATACCTGATCAGTCATTACCAAACCAATTGGGAATCTGAATACTCGACAATAAAAGTACAATCCAATGGTCTTGAATTACAGAAAGAAGATGTGACCAACCTGAATGGAATGCATACTTACAGGAACTGGTTCAAAGTGATGAATGACACACTTTACACTGCCACAGGAGAGATTCTGGATGCAACCGACAGTTTGGGACTCAAAGTGATAGGTGTCTGCGAAAATGATGTCATCGGCGACAAGTACGGCTTTGCATTTTCACCTGGTCACGATGCATTTATCTATCCTAACATGACGTTTTATTCCTTGTTCCTGACATTTTACGATAGGCAGACTTTAACTGCGTTCGATTCCGTATATCTGTTCGATTATCATTATAATGAGATCATGCTTATCCTCGAGCTGGAAGTTATCGACAACACACGGTTTGCACTGTTGATCGGAAAAGATTATGGCGATTTTTTTATCCGGATCGTCGATACGAAAAACAATGGCATAGAATCAAATGGATCTGAAGACAAGATCCGGATATACCCCAATCCCGCTTCCGATAAAATCTGGGTCAACGGTGGCCCCCTGAACAAGAAAATCAGCATTTACGATATGATGGGGAACCTGGTCGGGACATGTCAGCGTTCCGGAATAAGGGCTGAAATGTATTTAAGCAATTATCCTCCGGGGGTTTATACCGTGAAAATTGCCGATTGCGATCACCGGAATAATAAAGATGCCATCAGTAAAATAGTTGTGCAAAGATGAAAAGAATAGTTCTTCTTCCACTTGCCATGATTTATTCCCTTGTCTGGGGGCAAACGATTAAAATCCCGATGGATGCCGTTTCCCTTGAATACAATAATTATTTCAATAAGGCATATGCCGCTGTCGGGTCTTACGATCAAAATTATCCTAACACCCTGATCCAGATGGATCCATACAATGGAACCGTGGAAAGGCAACTGCAGTTAAACGGAGAGCCATCTGTAATAAAAACCACACCGGATAAAAAACACATGTACCTCTCTTTTCTGTCGGTTCCCCGGATTTTGAAAATCGACCTGACAACATTCTCTGTTGTTGATACGATTGATACCGGGGGGGGAGCTGTTATCAGTTTTGACATAATACCCACAAACGAGAATAATCTCGTGGTGGTCAGAGACGGGGAGCCCTATCCTACCGTGTGCTTGTATAAAGATGGAGTTCTCATGACAAAACAAGTCCAAACCGGGATTGATTATCCATCGGAGATATGCATCAAATCAGACGGAACGAGACTTTTCGGATATTCACCCAGCGGTGACGGATGGATAATGAATGTTGTCGATACGGGTATTGAATATGATAGCATCCTATGGGATTACATTTTTCCTTCAAGCGGTGAAATCAAGCTCCACAACGATTTGATATATGGCCGGTTTGGGATATTGCTGGATGCTTTTTCCGATTCGATACCCAAAATTGTTGCATGGATGCCGATCTATAAATTTCTCTATGTCTATTGTACCGGATTGGAGTATTCGGAAATACACGGATGTTATCTTTACGGACATGAAAACACTATGAATGCCTACATCAGTTTTTTTGACGCACAAAATTTCAATTATCTCGGTTCGATGGATGTTGATGATAATAGCGACGCTGTTCATGATGTAACGGTTGTAGACTATGATGATTTCATATTGCGTTCTTTCGATACTCAAAATTATATGTGCCTGCTTTTTCACCATGAAACCAAGAAAAGCAGTGTTTTCCTGGAATGGAAAAACAATCCGGAGAAATGGGGTAACGACGGAATAGTGAGATAGCGAAGCAGCGATTCGGAGATACAGCAATAAGTCCGACCCAAGGAGTGCGATGAACTGAGTGTGCAGTGTAAAGTGCAAATTAATTACACTTTGCACCTTGCACTTTACACTTGAACGGGGGTACACTTAACTGACCAATTATCTAACTTTAGAATCATTCCAGATTATCTGAAAGTGGTTGATTTTATTGAGGGAATGGTGACTTGAATAAAATCTACATCGGTTCGATTTCAAGGATCGTAAATGTATTTGCTTTGACGGGAGGCCGTGGACGGGGGTTTTCTTTTGTTGCAGCCGGGGCAGCTTCAAACTCAGCAACAGGTAAATAGATACGGTGTGTTTTCGGATTTAATGTAATCGTCTTTGCACCTTTTTGAGTAATGAAATTTTCTAACACTTTAAAAGTGTCCTTATTTTCTTCCTGCACAACTGTCATCGTTCCCTCGCCATTAGAGCTATAAATCCGTTTTAAGATTGGATCATATGAAACACCATCAACTCTATCTCCAATGTCTAATTTAGAAACTAATTTCCCGTTTTCAGCATCTATAACAACCATTAACTTGTTACCACAAACTGCAAACAGGCGATGATTTTTAATATCAATTGCCAACCCACTTGGTTCTTCACCGGGTGAAACAGACCAGGTTTTTTCAACTTTTAAGGTCATGGGATTGATTAAACACACTTGACTTTTATCTTCAATATTCACATAGACTTTCCCTTTCCCATCAGTAACAGAAAATTCGGGTTTACCGGGAAGTTCAATAGTTCCAATCACTTTATTTGAGTTTGCATCAATAACAGTGGAGTTGGAGCTTCTTCCGTTAAAGGTAAAAACCCTGTGTGAAAAGGGATCATAAAGTATGGCATCCGGGTTATTACCGGTGACTTTTACTTTCGTAATTACCTGTAATGTTTTCAGATCAAAGACAGTCACCGAAGTGTCTCTGCCATTACTGGTAAATCCTTTATTGATATCCGTTGCCAATGCAATTCCATGAATTCCTTTCGTATCTGGAATTGTCCCAACAACTTTTTTCTTATTGACATCCAAAACCTGAACAATTGTCCCGTGAGAAATATATAATCTGGATGTGACATCATCAATGGTAAGATAATCATAGCCTCCATCACCATCGAGGTGAATCTTATTAGCGATCTTGTATCCGGATTTAACAATTTGTGCAAAAGCAGTAGTGATGCTAATCACCATTAAAAGTGATAGAATAAAAGTTGATTTTTTCATGTTTTTTCTTGTAAAATTACTAATTAATGACAATTTGGATGTTTTCAACTACACCGAGATTAGGGATAAATGAAATTACATTAAGAAAGAGGAGAAAGAATAATCCAAAAATGAAGGACGAAGTGTATTTAACCTTATGAAAAAATGTTTCTTTTCTGAGACCATATTCTGGATGATTAAGTGATCTTTTCAGCTTTTATTAAACTTTTAAGCCCCCAAACCACGATAAATAGAATAACAAGTGAACAAATCCAGCCAAATGCAACCTGTTGCATCAATAAGCCGATCCGTTCCTCAGTTTTACGAAGGGAACGCCCCGCTACAACATAATACAAATTCGTACTTTGTGATTTCTTAATGACAAGAGCCTGACGAATTCCTCTTTGCGGCTGCCAAGTTATCATGTTCTCTCCATTTTTCTTTACAAACGCTAATACACCTGAAGGTAACTTAGGAATTTTCCCGTTCAGAAGCGCACCTGATGCTATTGGATTCTCCAACCCATCATAGATGATAAGATAGGAAGAAAGACTGTTAGAAAGCTCCAAAGGGGTATTTATTATAAGGGTTTTCGGGTCTATTCCATTACTAATTGCATTTGCAGCATCTTCCGCCATTTGATATTGAGGATCATTTGCCGTAAGCCTATAGTTTTGTTGTACAACCGTGTAAACGATTCCACAGACAAGTGTGATAGTAACCGCCAATGGTAGCCATAGTTTGAGAATGGATATAAAGGTTTTCATGTTTCAGTTTTTCGAATGATAAATCTTCACTTTTTAGAAATATAGGTTAGGAAGCAAATTTAGTGATACAAGGTTAAAACTCAAACAAGAGATACTTATTTTGGGTAGGAGTAAGCTGTTGGCTTTTATCTGTAAAATCTCACCTCGAAATCACTACCTTTGATCCTATGACCAAGGTACTCTCCATATTCCTTTCAATTTACATTTTTGTGGGTACAGTAATTCTCCCAAAAGGTGACTTTGGATTTACATACCAGCTGTCAAACTTGTATGATGCATTTGTTCAGATCAATGGATCTTCTTCCTTTGATGAATTTCTTGCGGAAGAATTGTTCGATCCTTATGCCCCACCTGAGGATGCTAATGAACCCGCTGATGAGCCATTCGAAAAAGAGTGTCATACTGTACCTATAGATTTGATTTCAGTCAATGCAAACATCTCATTTTACACAGTTGCATCTGTAATTGAGATTCAACTTGAACCAACCCCGGCTTTCTCATATATTCCTTATACTGAGAACCACACCAGTACTGACCTTGAATCAGTATTTCACCCTCCAAGACCGGTCACCCTTTCATAAGGATAGAGTTTATTCATTTTCAAAACATTAAAATCATTCAATCATGAAAAAAATAATTGTATTGCTGTCAGCATGCTTGCTGATCAGTTTAATGGGGTACACCCAAAAGATTACACCAGATAAGGTTCCAGCTAAGGTGAAACAAGCGTTTGCAAAGAAATTCCCTGCTGCAACCGATGTCAAATACGAAATGGAGAAGAAAGACTATGAAATCAACTTCAAAGACAAAGGAATTGAGATGTCTGCCAATTTTGATGCAACAGGAAAATGGCTTGAAACGGAAACCGAAATAAAAGAAACCGATCTACCCAAAGCAGTCTCTGCTTCTGTTGCCAAAAATTTTGCCGGTTTCAAGATTTCAGAGGTTGCCAAAACAGAGAACCGCGACAAGGGAATAATTTATGAAATGGACTTGAATAAAGATAAGGAAGGGTATGAAGTCCAATTCTCCCCCAAGGGTGATATTCTGAAAAAGACACCTTTAAAGAAAGAGAAGGAAGAGGAAGAAAAACATTAATCTTTAAATCCCAAATTAAAAAAGCCTACCCGTTTTGGATAGGCTTTTTTAATTTATAGGATTCAGCGATTCATTCTGATATTTCACTGAAAAATTATTGCTTCACAAATTTCCCGACTTCCACTGACCTATTATTGGTCAACCGCACAAAATAGACCCCGCTGGATAGATTTGTGATGTCCAGTATTGTCTTTAGATCATTGATTTGTCGGCTTATGAGTTCCTGACCCTCGATATTCACAATTGACAGATTGCTTGTCTTAGGTGTTCCTGATATTTCAATGGTTATCCTATCTGTCGAAGGATTCGGATAAATTGATAACCTTGAATCCTGACGTTCATCTATCCCGACATAAACAGAATCAAATTTCATAACTGTTGCTTTGCCAGAATTCCCATAATCCTGATACGCTACAAAAGGTTGACCCGATTGGCTAAAGGCAAGTCTTGAATACTCAGCCATTCCTTCTGAGAAACCTGCTACACCTACATTCACCCAGTTAATTCCGTCAAATTTCATTACCGTTTCTTTTGCAGAATTTCCACCATCCACAAATGCCACATAGGGTTGACCAGACGGACTGAAGGCGAGACTTGTATAAAAAGCGATTCCCGCTGAGAAACCAGCATTTCCGACATTCACCCAATTTGTTCCGTCAAATTTCATTACTGTTGCTTTGCCATTAGGATTGGCATCATCCCTGTAAGATACATTTGGTTGATTATCTGATGGATTGAAGGCAAGGCTTGTAGATAGAACTTCTCCAGCGGAGAAACCTGCAACTCCAACATTCACCCAACTGGATCCATTAAACTTCATTACCGTTGCTTTATAAGAATTCCCAGAATCCCTATACGCCACATAGGGCAAACTGTCAGAAAGACTAAAGGCGAGGCTTGTATACGTCACCATTCCCGCTGAAAATCCCGCTGCACCCACATTCACCCAGTTAATTCCGTCAAATTTCATTACAGTGGCTTTAGAGGAATTCCCAAAATCCTTAAATGCCACATATGGCTCACCAGATGGACTGAAGGAAAGGCTTGTATATTCAGCCATTCCCGTTGAAAAACCCGCATTTCCGACATTCACCCAATTTGTTCCGTCAAATTTCATTACTGTGGTTTTATAAGAATTTATTGAATCCGTAAATGCCACATAGGGTTCTCCAAATGTGTTGAAGGCAATACTGGTATAATCAGCTTCTTCTGCTGAGAACCCCGCTGAACCCACAACTATCCAGCTTGTTCCATTAAATTTCATTACCGTTGCTCTTTTGTAATTCGTCCAATCCTGAAAAGCCACATATGGCTCACCAGATGAACTGAAAGCGAGACTTGTATAATCAACTTCTCCTGTTGTGAAACCAGCATTTCCAACATTCATCCACATAAAATCCGATGGTACATCTCTTTGCCAGTTTTGCTGGGCACCAGAGATAAGTGGAAACAAAACAGCAATAATGTAGAGGAGCTTTTTCATCATGCTATTTTACCGTTGTTGGACAAATGATAAAGGTCGTGACCAATTCAGTCAGTTCGCTAATTCCAATGGTTTATGTGTACTTTCCCAGTTTTGGTGCTGGTATGACAATTCTTACACGCTGTTGTTATTGTGGGATCGACAGGTATAAAAGAATGCACCACATGACAGTCATTGCAACCGAATCCTTGATGATTAGTAGCAAAATATGCACGGCTGTCACCACCCTGTGATCCTAAGTTAATGCCGTTAACTATAACAGCAGGGTCACCACCCTGATCGGCTGGATCATGACATGAGTTACACAACTTTGTTATCTGAACCTTAAGCGATGTCTGATTTGGATAAATATAGGTCGTAGTATCACCCGTAGATAGATCGATGGTTTTCTGATATGCGGCTGGCATAGACGATACCTTGATGTAACCAGCACTCCATTGCCCATCCAGTATGGAACCATACTTCGCCAACTTTAAGGAATCAGTTGAGGTAGGATTATGACAAACCTCACACTTAGTTGCTTGCCAATCGCTCGTATTCAGTGCTGTCCAAGTACCAGCAGGAGAGCCAGTTTGATTCACTGGGGTTACAAAGTGCGCCACACCGAGCTTGTACTGGAAAGTAGAATGACATTGCAGACAAGCATCGGTGAGTAACTCCGCAGTGTTATGATCTGCATTTGTTAAAACATTTGCTACAGATGCGGCATGCAAATCCGAAGAACTCGCCCATTGACCCTGTTCAGTCGTATGGCAATTCCCGCATGGTGCATTTGCCACATGAGGATTTACTGTTTCTGTCGTACTGGACTTCTTGCAGGAAGCTATTAAAGCTATGACTGCTAATCCTAACAATAATTTTTTCATGATGTCATCAGATTAAGGTATTAAAATTTTATCCGTATTGTGCATAACGATTGAGGCCATATTTTATAAATGTTTGGGGATTTCGCCCTTAATTGCCGACAATATAGTAAGATTGCAGGCTTATAGATACTAACTCTCATAAACTAATCAAGAACTTTCATTTCAAATAAGGAAGACCACCCTATATCATGAGCTTTTGCTTATTCCCCTTGCTTTAGAATGTTCAACTGTAAAAATAATATTTTTTTGTGAAACAGTTAACAATAAAAATGGTCATCTGATGGAATTGAATCCTAAAACATCGCATTATATGGGTTACATTCCAACAATTTTGAAAATCCTCAATACTTTTTATATTTGTACTCCATAAAAACCTAAAACAGTTATGAAATCAATCAAATTCACAGACGATGAACTCGACTTTCTTCTGGATCAATACCAAATGGAACTGGAAGAAGCTGAGAAATATGTTGAGAGTCTCAGGAACATAATTAAAAAGCTGGGTAATCCTAAACCAAAGAAAGTTGCGGAACCAGTAGAAAAACAACCGAAGAAACGTGGCCGAAAACCTAAGCTGATAAAAGAACAGGTTTTAGCTAAACCTATTAAGAAAGCGCGAAAACCAAGGAAAGACAAAGGAAAAGGTCGAAGAAAAGGCGTGAAACTGGTTAAGCCAACGGTAGAATCAAAAGCACCGGTTATACCAGCTACTGAATCCAAACCTCCTAAAAAGGTCGTCCTCAAAAAGAAGGCAAAGAAGAAAAGGAACATTAAATCCAAAAAAGTGGTTTTAGCTCCACTGTCAAAACCATTAAAGCCAAAGCCAGTAGTGGAATCCCCTCCAGCAACAGAAACAACACCAGAAAAAGTTGAAGAGAATTTAACTTCCTAAGATTTCTTAGAACCTTAATGCCAATAAAAAAGGGGAGCGATCCCCTTTTTTTTATGCCACTTTCTCAGAATCTGAGAACCTTAATCCAAAAGATCAAATACGGATCAAATCGTCCGCACCACACCACCATTCTTATTTATGATGACATTTTTCCCCGAAGATAATTGGATTAAAACGGATTCCTCTTTTTCAGAATACCAATCTACCCGGGTAGCATCGCCTTTCTTATAATAGGTACGAACTAAATTCCTTGGATGTTAACCAAGAGAACATTGCCATTAACCACTTTCAAAAATCGTTCCAGACTCATTTTACCTTGACCTTGATCTTGACCGCTTCGACAAACTCTTTACAGGGTTTGAACGCGGGGATAGTGTGAGCCGGAATCTTGACCGTGGTATTCTTCGAGATATTCCTTCCCGTTTTTTCAGCTCTTTTCTTGATAATGAAACTTCCGAGTCCACGCAAATAGACATTCTCTCCTTTAATCATTGAACCCTTCACAGTTGCCATGAATGTTTCTACAACAAATTGTACTACAACCTTCTCTATACCGGTCTTATCGGTGATCTGGTTAACGATTTCAGCTTTTGTCATCTGTTTTTGTTTTTAAGTATTTCTTATTTGTACCTGTTTTTCTTATCGAAATGAACCCCTCCCATCGGCCATCAATCAATTCCTCACATAAACAATACCAGTGTTTTCTCAAGGGATCAAATTCATATTCATAGACCCAAAAATCTGGTTGATTAATTATTAACCGTTTTTCAGATGTATTTCCCACCTCTTTATACATTATGTATTCTCTTCGCTTCTGCAAATCCCACCCAAAAACCGTTTTCATCAACACCTCGTTGAACGAGTTGTTCCTTGACCAATCGCATCGGGTCAATTTCCCCTTTTAATACCCGTACCAGTAATTCAGTATTAGTATCATTGAAAATAAACTTTGGATTGATGTCATCCGGAATAATTTCGTTCATCGAGGTGGAATTTGTCAACGAATATCTGAAATAATACCATATAAATAAAATGATTTTCAATAAAAGTAGCTAATAGTGAGCTTGTTTGATCTTTTTTGGTTTTAGAAATCAATGAAGAAAAACACTCCATATGTATTATGATAACAACTTTCGCGGATTACAACCAGAATGCACCTATCCAACTCACTCTTGAACAACAGGCCGTGATAGATGTATATGTTGAATCTTTTACACCCAAGATCTGTCGTCTGGAATCATACTAAAGTAAAGTGATGACTGTATAACTCCTTTGAACGCTTGAAAAAGCGTTTCATTCCATCGTGGGTTTAATTTCCCTCCACCCAGAAAAAACCACTCCCGGAAATTAATATATAAAGTAAAAATCCTATTGACCTATGATAACCCAGTTCGACAATTTTCAATCCAACAGTACAATCCAAAACCAACTTGAAATCGACCACACTATCGAAGAATATCTTGGCACGTACGAAAAAAAAATGGTTGTTTTTGAAAACAACTGGACTGGGACATATTTTAATGATTCCACCAGTCAATCAGCAAAACCATTTTTGTGCAATATTGGGCAATTAATAGGTGAGCAGGTTGATGTCGAACATTTTCCAATTCATTCGAAAGATAATCTGACATACTTCCTGAAAAATCCCGGAGTGCTGTGGGATTCACCAAAATCATGGGGCGTCAGTGTCTGGTATTTTGGCATACATGGGATTAGTGAGGGATTGCAACTTCCTCCAGATATAGTGACCAAAGATGAAATAATTGAAATGTGTACTGAATTTAGGGACTTCCCCAATATTCTGTTCTTTAGCTCCTGTTCACTTTTTGAAGATGATGCGTTTGGTCGTGAATTACTTGAAACTTCTGGGTCAAGAGGAATTTTGGGGTACAAGGAAAAAGTTCCATTTTCGATTGGCACTATTATAGATTTACTGTTCCTTTCCTCATTCTTCTTGTACAACTTTGGCGACCCCTTTAAAAATCTTGAAGGTATTTATCAAGGAGTGATAGATACGCTGCCTGTGGCAAGTGAATATGGGCTCACTTTGTACTGTTAAGTGGGCATCATAAATGTTAATTGATTTGTACATCGATGTACAAATCCCCGTAATCTTTGACCTGTTTAAGTTCCAACCTTTCAGAAACCAGAGAAAGGCTATGTTTAACCCTGAATGGTATCAACTTAGTTGAATAAAGGCAAAATCTTCTTACCAATTCAATAATCTCTAGCCTTTCTCTCTCACAAATGATAGTTGGGAACGGCTTGGTATTATCATGCAGGAGTTCTTGTAATTTCTTTTGAAAAAATCTATTCCTTAATTCGTCATCCATCGTGAGTACAAAATTAACCAGGATGCCACGTAAGAAAAAATCATTCGCGATTTCGATATTGGTCAAGATGCCGGCTATTTCTTATACCGGAATATATTTATGACACTCAACGTGGAAGGAAACTCTTCGGGAAAATTGATAAATGCTTCTAAATGGAAATTCTTTATCCATGAACATGCTAAATCTTTCAACACCCTCTAAAAACTGAGTTTTGAGAAGAAACGCGACCTTCCTTCGACTATATTTTTTGGCTGTATTCAGAAATTCTAATGCTCTATTGAATGGTGGGTTGGTAATTATGTTGTCAACCACCATATAATTTACTT
>Ga0163199_1001504_pt1 | contig 14536 bp, 11 predicted proteins | sample PL_2010_150m_FD_113537 | JGI IMG/M metagenome (GOLD analysis project Ga0163199, IMG submission 113537) | Freshwater microbial communities from Powell Lake, British Columbia, Canada to study Microbial Dark Matter (Phase II) - PL_2010_150m | ecosystem: Environmental > Aquatic > Freshwater > Lake ... | reverse complement strand
GTCTGTTGTAGCCGTTCCAGTTTCTTCTTCAGCAGTTCCGTTTCTGCCTCCGGATCGTGACGCGGGCCTTTGAAGAAGTTCGCCAGCTTCTCGGAAACGCCGAGCGCCATCAACCCGGTCGCGCCCACAACGGCAGCCGAGCCTTTGAGGAACGCGCGGCGGCTCTCGGCCTTGATGGTGGCGACGATGGCGTGCTGGCGGCGGCGGGCGTTGTTCCAGACCACGAGCTGCGGCGCGCGCCAGAGGTAACCCACCGGCACTGCGAGCAGATGAATCAGCCGCGTGAACGGCAACACCAGCACGAACAGCCAGCCGCCCACAATGTGCAGTTTGAAGAGCATCGGGAAATCCGCCACGTAGCTCATCTCCGGGTGCAGCGTGACGATGCTCCAGAAGTAGGGAACGACCGTGCCCGTGCTCCAGACCGAGCCGTAGCGGAAATCCGTCGCCGTAATCAGGCCGAGGAGGATTTGCACCAGCAGCAACGCGACGACAATGAGATCGGCGTTGGTCGTGACGGCTTGAAGCCGCGCCGAGGTCAACCGCCGGACGACCAGCGCGCAAAGTCCGACAATGGCGAGCAGCGAAGCAGCCACGCCGATGGTTTCGATGATAAACACCGTGCCTGGCACGGTGAGGATGGCAGACCAGATTTGTGGAAACGCGCCGGCGACAATGTGGCCGAGCAACACGGTAATGATACCGATGTGCCACGGCGCGGACCCCCAGAGCAACTGGCGGTCTTCAAGAAACTGCGACGAGCGCGCCGAGAGCGAGTAACTGCGATTGCGCCAGCGCCAGACACCCGCGACGAGCGCCGTCACAAGCGCCAGATAGGGCAGGCCGATGAGTAGGAAGACGTCAATCATGGGGCGATGGAGTGTTCGAGTTGTGGAGCGATGGAACAGCCGCCGCACGCTGAGGCGGCGGTGTTGCAGTTCGCGCCGTGTGTCTGCATCTGCTCCAGCGGGCTGGGCGCTGGTTGCATGTCGGGATAGGTCGCAACGAGAACCTCGCGCACCGCTTCGAGCAGCGCGTGATACGGGTTCTCTTCCGCGAGCGCGGCGATCATCTTGCCGAGCGGGCCGAGCAGACAGAACCGGACCAACTCGCGCCGCTCCACTTCGTCGGTCTGCGCGAGGAAACGCAACAGCACCGCGAGGTGATCGGGTAATTCACCGCGCGTCTCGAAGCCGGCCGCCGCGTAGCGCGCGCTCAGCGCCGCCATGAACTCGCCACGCTTGAAGTTTTCCTCGCCGAAAAGGTGAATGCTCACGTAGGGCACGCACGCCGGCGTCACGTCGAACGTCGCGGTGTAAAGCTCCTCGCGCTCGTCCTGCGAGAGCGCGGCAAAGGCGCGGGCGAAATCCGTAACGCGGACACTCCTGTCCGCGCCGTTGTCCGGCCATAGAACAGCGCGGACAGGAGTGTCCGCGTTACTCCAGACCGGATATTCCAGCAGCCGCGCCAGCGTTTGCAGTTGCTCAGTCATCGTCTTCACGCCCGTTCTCCCTGCGTGGTCGGCTCCAGGCTGAAACCGCTGCAACCTTTGCACGCTTCGGGACTGCACGTGTTCTGGATCGCTTCCTCGCGCTGAATCGGCGGCAGGATGTAACGCTCGTATTGCGTTGGCAGCGCCGTCATCGCATAGATTTCCTCGACCTCCTCCGGCGTCGTCTGCGCCTGACGCAGAATCTTCTGCACCTCGTTCTCCGGCAGGTCGCGCACACTCTGCCAACGCTTGAAGTAGCGCACGGCCATCAGCTTCTTCATGACCTGCTCGACGACTTGCTCGTTGCCGGCGCTGAAAAGGCTGGCGAGGTATTTCAGCGGCAGCCGCGATTGCTCCAGGCTGGTGAAGAACTTGTCTGCGCTGTGCTCATAAGCGCCGTCGGCGGTCTTGCCCATGATCGGCAGCAGCGGCGGCACGTAGAACAGCATCGGCATCGTGCGGTATTCGATGTGGAGCGGCAGCGCCAGCTTCCACTTCATCACGTAATTCCACGCCGGCGACTTTTGCGCGGCGTCAATGAACGCCTCGCTGATGCCGTTCTTGAGCGCGGCGGCGACCACCTTCGGGTCGTTCGGGTCGAGGAACGCATTGCGCTGCGACTCCACCAGCGCGCGGTCCTGCACCTTCATCGCGGCCGGCACGCGCTCGGCGTCGTAGAGCAACACGCCGATGTAGCGGATGCGGCCGACGCATGAGTGGAAGCACGCGGGCGGCTGGCCCGTTTCGAGGCGCGGGAAACAGAGGATGCACTTCTCCGACTTCCCGGTTTTCCAGTTGTAGTAAATCTTCTTGTAGGGGCAGGCGGCCACGCACGCGCGCCAGCCGCGGCATTTTTCCTGGTTGATGAGCACGATGCCGTCTTCGCCGCGCTTGTAGATCGCGCCGGAGGGGCACGCCGCCACACAACTTGGGTTCGCGCAGTGATTGCAGATGCGCGGCAGGTAGAACATCGTCAGCCGCTCGACCTCGAACAACTGCGCGCGCTCCTCGTCGGTGAGCTTGTCGAGGTTCAGGTCGTTCTCGGCGTAAATCGGCGAGCCGGAAAGATCGTCGTCCCAGTTCGGGCCGGATTTGATCTCGATCGGTTCGCCGGTGATCAGCGAAACCGGCACAGCCGTCGGCTGATCGTCGCCGGCTTTGGCGGTGAAGAGGTCTTCGTATTTGTAGGTGAACGGCTCGTAATAGTCGTCGAGGTTCGGCTGGTTGGGATTGTAAAAAAGTTTCAGGAACGCGTCGGCTTTGTTCTGGCAGCGGAGGTCGAGCTTGCCGTTGCCGTTCCATTTCCAGCCGCCGTTGAACTTGTCCTGCTTTTCCCAATGCGTCGGGTAGCCGGTGCCGGGCTTGGTCTCGACGTTGTTCCACCACATGTATTCGGCGCCGGGCCGGTCGGTCCACACGTTCTTGCAGGCAACGCTGCACGTGTGGCACCCGATGCATTTGTCGAGGTGGAAGATGACGGATACGTGTGCTCGAACATCCATAGTGTGGCGCCTCAGTAAACGACCTTGTCGAGTTTCTTCACCACGACGAACGTGTCACGATTCACGCCCGGTGGGCCCCAGTAGTTGAAGGCGTAGGTGAACTGCGCGTAGCCGCCAATCATGAACAGCGGCTTCAGCCGCGTGCGGGTGAGCGAGTTGTGGCCGCCAGCGCGACGGTTGCCGCGCTCGGGCGATTTCGGCACGCCGAGCGTCCGCTCCGGCGAGTGGTAGAGCAACATGATGCCTTGCGGAATGCGCGCGCTCACCACGGCACGCGTGCAGACGACGCCGTGGTCGTTGAACACCTCCACCCAACCGTTGTCCTCCAGACCGATGAGGTCGGCGTCCTTGTCGTTAATCCAAACCGGATAGCAGCCGCGCGAGAGCGTCTTCATCCGCAGCGTGTCGCCGTAGGTCGAGTGGATGTGCCACTTGCCGTGCGGCGTGAGGTAGTTGAGAACGATGCTGCCCGGTTCCTTGTTCGATTTCTCCAAGTCGCGCGTCACGCGCAGTTCGGCGCGGGGCTTGAACGTCGGCAGGTTCTCGCCGAACGCGACGTAGGCTTCGTGGTCGAGATAAAGATGCTGGCGACCGGTGAGCGTGCGCCACGGGATGAGTTCCTCGATGTTCTGGCAGTAGGCCGAGTAGGTGCGCTTGCCGTTGGTGATGCCGGTCCAGAATGGCGTCGTCAGCGTCCGGCGCGGCTGCGCGGCGAGATCGTCGAACGTCGTCCGCACCGCGCGCGTGTCCTTCGCCAAATGCGTGTGGTCAATGCCGGTCTTGATGGACTCAGCCTCGAACGCGCGCCATGCCATCTCGCCATTGGTCTCAGCGGCGAAATGAAGGATGATGTTGCAGGCGTCCTTGTCGTCGCGCAACGACGGGTATTCCTTGCCGGCCCACTTCTCCGTGGGACTGGTGTGCAAGTAAGCGTCGTAGGCGTCGTCCACGTCGTAGTGCGTGCCGTGGACGGAGAGTCCATTGTTACGGAAGTTCGGTCCGAGCGACACAAATCGGTTCAGCAGGTTCGCGTAGTCGCGCGTGACGATCTTGATGTTCGGCGCGGTCTTGCCGGGAATCAGCTCGCACTCGCCCTTTGCCCAATCCTTCACCGTCGGCTGCGCCATCTCGGCGGGCGTGTCGTGCATGAGTGGCGAGATGAGCACGTCTTTCACCGGTTCCGGCATAAAGCGTTGCGCGAGCTTCGCCGTCGCCTCGGTCACGCCGCGGAAAATCTGCCAGTCGCTCTTCGACTCCCAGCACGGCGGCACCGCGGCCTGCAGCGGGTGGATGAAGCTGTGCATGTCGGTCGAGTTGAGATCGTTCTTCTCGTAGTAGGTCGCCGCCGGCAGGACGATGTCAGAGTAGAGCGCCGACGTGTCCATGCGGAAGTTGAGGTCCACGATCAGGTCCATCTTGCCCAACTCGACCTTGTCGTGCCACGTCACGTCCTTGACGAACGGCTTGGCTTCCTCCTCGGCGATGGCGTTGTTGTGCGTGCCGAGGTAGTGCTTCAGGAAATACTCGTGGCCCTTCGCCGACGACATCAGCGCGTTGCCACGCCAGATGTAGAAGACGCGCGGGAAGCACTCCGGGTTGTCCGGGTCTTCCATCGCGAACTTCACCTTCCGCTCCTTCAACTGCTTCACGACGTGCGCGACAATCTCCTCGTCGGTCTTCGCGCCGGCAGCTTGCGCTTCCTTCACCAGCTCAAAGTTGTGCTTCGTGAACTGCGGATAACACGGCAGCCAGCCGAGCCGCACGGCGAGCGCCTGTTTGTCGGCGGTGTGACCGTGCGCCATCGGGTGCGAGCCGTCCTTCACGGCGCAAATCTCCGTGAACGCGCGGTCGTAGCGCCACTGGTCGGAGTGCATGTAGTGAAACGACGGCGTGTTTTGTTGGCGCGGCGGCCCGGCCCAGTCGGCGCCGAACGCGATGGGCGCCCACGACGCCTGCGGCACGAGCTTCTCCTGCCCGACGTAATGGTTGAGGCCGCCGCCGCTCTTGCCGATGCAGCCGCAGAACATCAGCGCGTTGATGATCGAGCGGTAGATGAGGTTGTTGTGATACCAGTGGTTGACGCCCGCGCCGATGATGACGCTGCATTTGCCGCCGGTGTGTTCGGCCGTGCGCGCCCATTCGCGGGCGAAGTTCACCGCGACGCTTCCGGCCACGCCTGTGAATCGCTCCTGCCACGCCGGCGTGAACGGCTGCGAGTCGTCCTCGTAACCCTTCGGCCACTGGCCCTCGAAGCCGCGGTTGACGCCGTATTGCGCGAAGTAAAGCTCCATCGCCGTCGTGACGAGCACGGGGCCGTTGACCGTCTCGACCTGGCGCACCGGCACGTGGCGTTTGAGCGTGCGCGAGTTCGTGCCGTCGGAGAAATCGCTGACTTCCAGCGGCGCGGTCAGTTCGGTGCGGCCTTTGAGTTCGAGCAACGGCTTGATCGGTTTGCCGGCCGCGTCTTCGAGCTTGAGGTTCCACTGGCCTTTCTGCTTCTGCCAGCGATGCCCCACGGTGCCTTTCGGCATCCGCAGTTCGCCGGTCGCTTCATCCACGACAAAGAACTTCCAGTCGGCGTTCTCCTCGGCTTTCGTCGCGGCGAGTTGGCTGGCGCGGAGAAGTTTGCCGGCGCGATAACTGCCGTCGGGCTGCTTGTCGAGCGTCACGAGGAACGCGGCGTCGGTGTATTGCCGCATGTAATCCTGAAACGCCGGCACCTGACGGTCGGCGTAGTTCTCCTTGAGAATGACGTGGCCGACGGACATCCAGAACGCGCCGTCGGTGCCCTGGTGGAGCGGCACCCATTCATCGGCGACCTTCGAAACCTGCGAGAAATCCGGCGAGAACACGACAACCTTCGCGCCCGCGTGCCGCGCCTCCACGAGGAAATGCGCGTCCGGCGTGCGGGTCATCAGCACGTTCGAGCCGACGGTGGCGATGAACTTCGAGTGAAACCAGTCGGCGCTCTCCGCAACATCGGTCTGTTCGCCCCAGACCTCTGGCGAGGCTGGCGGCAGATCGCAATACCAATCGTAGAACGACAACGAGACGCCGCCCATGAGCTGACAGAACCGCGCGCCCGCCGCGTAGCTGAGCATGCTCATCGCGGGAATAGGCGAGAAGCCGGCGATCCGGTCGGGGCCGTAACGCTGGACGGTGTGCAGGTTCGCCGCGGCCATGATCTCGTTGACCTCGGCCCAACTGCTGCGACGGAAGCCACCTTTGCCGCGCGCCTGCTGATACTTCTTCCGCGACTCCGGGTCGCTGACGATGGAGCGCCACGCGGCGATGGGATCGTCGGGGTTCGCCTTCTTCGCCTTGCGCCAGAGATCGAGCAGCACGCCGCGGACGTAGGGATACTTCACGCGGATCGGGCTGTAGATATACCACGAGTAGCTGATGCCGCGCTGACAGCCGCGCGGCTCGTAGGGCGGGATGGTCTTGTCAATGATCGGGTAATCCAGCCCCTGCAACTCCCACACAACGACGCCGTTCTTGACGTAGATCTCCCAACTGCACGAGCCGGTGCAGTTGACGCCGTGCGTGCTGCGGACCTTTTTGTCGTAGCTCCACCGGTTGCGGTAGAAGCTCTCCCACGTGCGGTCTTCCGGCGCGAAGATGTCTTGAATCCAGCTCATGCGGTTACTTTCTCCTCCGCTGCAATTTCGTCTCGCGGCCTTTGCGTCCGTTGCGGAGGTAGAGCACCAGCCCGATCATCGCCGCCATCGCGCCGCCCGCGCCGAACGGCGCAAAAGCCGGCCGGCCCGTGCGCGCCGTCTTCGGGTCGAGCGTGGAGAGGTATTTCGTGATGTGGACCGCCTCCTGTTTGGTGACCGGCCGCCAGCGGTAATGCGGCTCCATGATCTTGTAGCCGGCCTTCTCGATGCCGGACATCAGTGGTGTCTCGCCGATGCGGCTGAACGCGCTGGTGAGATCGGGGCCAAGGTTGCCGCCCTCACCCGCCGCAGCGTGGCAGGCCGAACACGCGAGGCCGGCGTTTTGCAGCGGTGCGCGGCCGAAAAAGAGTTCCTTGCCGACGACGGCGTTTGCCGGCTCCAGCTTCGCCATAAACGCCGCCTGAATGCGCGTCTCCTCGGCCTTGAGACGCTCGCGAACGTTTGACGCGCGCAGCAACGCCGCCAGCGCGTCCACGTCGCCGTCAGCGATGGGGCCGACGCGCGGTTCCATGCGTTTGATGGCGGTCTTGAGCTGCGCTTCGGACCAGGCGGCGACGTGCGAGAGGTCCGGCCCGTTGAGTTTCACGCCGGAAAGACTGTGGCACCCCGCGCAGGTCATCATGAACTTCGCGGCAACGGCGTCGCGTTTGGGTTCCGGCGCGCGGGCGGCCTCCTGCGCCCCGGAGGTGAAGGCAAACAAGCCGCACACAACGACACCAATCAATGTTGGATTCAGCGACTGCATCCTCATCGAACTATTACACATCTTTCTGTTTTAGAAAGTGTTGACCTAGATCAACAAAAGCGCAACCTCCGTCGGGCCACAGGCTTTTTCGCATCGCGCGTCACGCTCCAGCCCGCGCCACGCCTCTTACGCCACCGCTTCCTTCCAAATCGGCACGCGTTGTTTCAACTCGTGGATGATGAACTGCGCGGCGGCGAACGCCTCGGCCCGGTGCGCCGACTCCACGCGGACCAACAGCGACGCCTCGCCAACCGCGACGACGCCGAGGCGATGAACGACGCGAACCCGCTGGATCGGCCATCGCTCGCGGGCTTCGGCGAGGATGTTGCGAAACTGATGCTCCGCCATCGGCCGGAATGCCGTGTAGTCCAGCGCCGCGATCTTCGCGCCGGCTTCGAGGTCGCGCACGACGCCCCAGAACACCACCACCGCGCCCGACGCGCCGCCGCCGGCCCGGGGCGCGGCCTCCGCGTCGGCAATCGGCTGGTCGGTGATGAGCAGTTCGTGGGGATTCATCGGAGCATCAGCCACCTTGCAGCGGCGGCATCAGCGAAACCTCATCGCCATCGCGCAGCGGGTCGGTCCGCTTCGCGAACTCTACGCCGATGGCGACCAGCAGGCTCCTGCCGGCTTCGCGCACTTGGGGGAAATGTTCGCAAGTCCGTTCGAGCAAGTCCGACACGAGAGCGCCGTCGGGCAGTTCAACCTCCCACGTCTCCCGCCCCGTCAGCCGGCGCAGGTAACTGTGAAATTGGACGGAGACTTTCATGCGGTGGAAGCGCGGTCGCGCGCCAGTTCAGCCGGTGTGTTCACGTTCCGCCAGGCGTTCGCGATCTCCGCCGGCGGCGCGGGCGTGAGCGCCTGCGGCAGGCGCGCAAGCTCGGACGGCGCGCGGCAGTTCTCCAGCAGTGGCGCAGCGCGGAAATCATAATGCGCCAGCAGCGGTTCGACGCCACCCGCACCGGCCAACTGCGGCAGCGTGGCCCACACGCCCGGCGCGCGCGTGCCGAGCAGCCAGCGCACGGCGTCGGCGGAAAGGTCCGGCAGGTCGCACGCCGCGAAGAGCCACGTCGCCCACGGCCGCCAACGCATCGCCGCCAGCATTCCGGCCAGCGGTCCTTGTTTGTCCAAGACATCCGGCAACACTGGCAGCGACCGCAAGCCGGCGGGAATCTCGCCGTCGCCGAGCAGCACGACCTGCTCCACGAACGGCGTGACCGTCTGCGCGGCGCGTTCAAGCCACGTCACACCGCCCGCGCGCAGCAAATGTTTTGGCTCGCCCATGCGCGTGCTGCCGCCGCCAAACAAAATGCCGGCGCACACCGGCGTGGATTTCGCCAGCGCCGGCAACCAGTCATCCAGCATCCGCATGACGATGCCGGCGCGGTCCTCGTCGCGGCCAAGGCTCGCGACGACGGGCGATGTTTCCGGCGGACAAACATCGTTGGCGTCCTTCATCAGCCACACCTTGCGCGGCAGCGGCGTGCTCTTGTGGCCTTCGACCAGAATCACGTCGTAACGCGGCGCGAGCTGCCGGAGGAGCGTGTGGAGTTCATCGGAGCGATGGAAGCGGCGGAAGCCTTCCTCCGGCCCGGTCAACACCACGTCAGCACCGGCGCGGAAAAACCGGTCGGAATCTTTTCCCTCGCGATCCACGTCGAAGCCGTGCGCGTCGTGCTTGACCACCGCCACCGCCAGCCGCCGCGCCGTCAGCCGCCGTGCCAACTCTTCGATGAGCGTCGTCTTGCCGGAGCCGCTCCAACCGCACACGCCGAAGACTGGCAGTTCAAAGTTCATCGTTGCCGCCGTGGATCGCAGTCGGAGGGATCGCCTTTCAGTTTGGCCAGGCCGTGCGCGAGCGCCGGCAGGATGGCTTGCAGGTTCTCCACCGCGCCGCGCTCCGAGCCGGGCGTGCTGAGGATCAGCGTCGCGCCGCGGATGCCGGACGTGGCGCGCGAGAGCATCGCCCGCGGCGTTTTCGCCAGCGACGCCAGCCGCATTGCCTCGTCCAGGCCGGGCGTGGCGCGCTCGATCACGTCGCGCACCGCCTCCGGCGTCACGTCGCGCGGCGCGAAGCCGGTGCCGCCGACGGCGACGATCAAGTCCGCCCCGCCGCCGTCCGCGTGATGACGCAGCCGCGTGGCGATGCGGTCTTGTTCGTCGGGAATGATCTCCGTTTGCGCGACCGTCGCGCCGAGCGACTCGCGTAGCAGCCGCGCCACGGCCGGGCCAGCGGTGTCGGTCGCCTCGCCGCGCGAGCAGCGGTCACTGATGGTCAGGACAACGGCGTTGATCATGGCTGCCTCCGCCAGTCGCCGGACTTGCCGCCGGTCTTTTCGAGCAGCCGCACCGGGCCGATCTCGATGCCTTTGCCGGCGGACTTGACCATGTCGTAAATGGTCAGTGCCGCGACGACGGCGGCGGTCAACGCCTCCATCTCGACGCCGGTCTTGCCTTCGCAAACGACGCGCGACTCGACGCGCACGCGGTCGCCGACGAGCGCGGCGTCCAACTCGACCGCGTCCAGCGCCAGCGGATGGCACATTGGAATCAACTCAGCCGTGCGCTTGGCGGCCATGATGCCGGCAAGCCGCGCCGTTTCGAGCGCGTTGCCTTTGGCGACGACGCCCGCCGAGCGCAGCCGCGCCGCGGTGGCTGGGCCGACGTTCACCCACGCCTCGGCGCGCGCGGTGCGGACGGTGGCGCGCTTGGCGGCGACATTGACCATGCGCGCGCGGCCTTCCGGCGAGAGGTGGCTCAGTTTGGATGTTGCAGTTTGTTTTTTCACGTTGGTTCTCGGACGGACGTTCGGGGTTCAGCCGCCGATGCCGGCCATGTCGCGCGGTTGGACGAACTCGCCGTTGGTGCGTTTGAGTTTTACGGCGGCTTCGACGGCCGCGATGATTGCCTTGCAGTCTGGTTCGGCGCGACCGCGCAGCAACGGTGCCAGCGGCACGCCTTGCGAGCGCGCCAGGCAGCCCATCAACACGCCGGTGGAGGTCAGCCGCAACCGCCTGCAGCCGCCGCAGAACGGCTGGCTGTAGGGCGAGATGAAACCGATCGTGGCGATGCGGCCGGAGCGGTGTTCGGCCACGAAGTCGCGGCTCGATTCGGCAGGGTCTTCCGGCAGCGGCGTGAACTCAAACTCCGCCGCGAGCCGCTCGCGCACCTCGCCGGAGGAAACGAAATGACGGTCGAACTCCGCCGCCGCGACGCCAATCGGCATCAACTCCAGGAAGCGCACGTCGCAGCCAAGTTCCATGCCGAACCGCGCCAGCGCCAGCGCCTCATGGTCGTTCCTGCCGCGCATGACTACCATGTTGAGTTTCAGCGGCGTCAAACCGGCGCGCAACGCCGCCTCAATGCCGGCCAACGTGTGGCGCAACTCGCCGCCGCGGGCCAACGCGCGATAGTTGTCCGGATCGAGGCTGTCGAGGCTGACGTTCACGCGCCGGAGGCCCGCCTGTTTCAGCGCCGCCGCCTTGCCGGCCAGCAACTGGCCGTTGGTCGTCATCGCCAGGTCGCCGACGCCCAGCGACGCGAGCATGGCGACCAGCTTCTCCAACCCGGCGCGCTGCAACGGTTCGCCGCCGGTCAGCCGCACTTTGGCGAGGCCGAAGCCGGTCTTGAGCACACGCGCGAACGCGGCGATCTCCTCGAACGACAACTGCTCGTCGCGCGGCGCGAACGCGAAGCCCTCCGCCGGCATGCAATAGAGGCAGCGTAGCGAGCACCGGTCCGTCACGGAGAGGCGCAGCGAAAACGGTTGGCCGCACGGCGTCATGGCAGCGGCCTCCACGGGCGGAATGTGACGAGACTGCCCGCCGCCAGGTCCGCCGCGTCCGCCGGAACGATGATCGCGCCGTCGGCACAGCCGGCGGAAACCAGATCGGCGCTGCTCCGCGACTCCACCGGATGCACGCGCGGGCCGTCGGCGTCCCACGAGACGCGCGCCAGCACGCAGCGCACTCGGCCCGGCTTGGCGCGCAACGGCGCGGCCAGCGGCAGCCGCAGCGCGGGGCGGCATCGCGCGGGCGCGCAGCCGGCAAGCCGCCGCAGCGCGGGCAGCGCGAACTCATGGCAGGCGGTCATCGCCGAGAGCGGATTGCCCGGCAGTCCAAAGATGTGCTGGCCCGCGCCGACCGTGGCGTAAAGCGTCGGCTTGGCCGGCTTCATCGCCAGCCCGTGAAACCGCACCGTCGCGCCTTCCGCCTCCAGCGCCGCGCGGACGAAATCGTATTTGCCGACCGACATGCCGCCCGTGAACAGCACGACATCGTGTGCCTGCAGCGCGCGACGCAGCGCGGCCCGCAGCGCCGTCTCGCGGTCGGCCACCTGGCGCTGGCTCGCGCTGGCAAATCCCCACTGGGCCAGCGCCGCGGCGAGGGCCGGCCCGTTGGAGTTGCGCAACTCGTGCGGCGCGACGCGGTCGCCCACCGCGCGCAGTTCCGCGCCGGTGCAGAGCAGCGCGACACGCGGCCGGCGGTGGACGCGGAGTTCGGCCTTGCCGACGGCGGCGCAGACGCCGGTTTCCGTGGAGCCGATCACTGTGCCGTGCCGGAGCAGCGTCGCGCCGCGCGGGCTGTCTTCACCGCGCCGGAAAATGTTCGCGCCGCGCCGTGCCGAGGAACGGATGGTGACCCAGCCGCCGTCTTCCGTCGTCTGCTCGACGAGCACGACGGTGTCCGCGCCGGGCGGCACGTTCGCGCCGGTGAAGATGCGCGCGCAGAGGCCGCGCCGGACGCGGGGACGCGCGGGGCTGCCCGCGGCGACCTCAGCGACGACGCGCAACACGCACGGCCGCCGCCGCAGATCGTCGGCGCGCACGGCGTAGCCGTCCATGGCCGAGCGGTCGGCCGGCGGCAGGTCGCGGTCGGCGCGCACGGTTTCCGCGAGGCAATGCCCCAGCGCTTCGTCGAGCGGCAGGGAGATTCTCGCGAGCGGGCGCGTGTGCTTGAGGACCAGGCCCCAAGCGGCATCGGGCGTCGTCATGATATCTCCTTTCCAAACACGGGAGGCGCGCGCGTTTCCATGCGCACCCTGACCGGCCTGAGCATCATAGGTCATCGGACCCTTAGACACGGAGGCTCGGAGATCGTTTACTGCCGGCGAATCTTGCACACTCGCGCGGCGGTGTCCAGCGCGGCGGTGCAAACGCCCCTCGCAGGACGGAAGCAGCGTATGCCAAGCGGGCAGGCGGGTTGTTGATTCAGGTCAACACTGTCGTTTGTGGCCAAAACAGATCGCGACGGCCCCATAAGTGGGGCGAGTTTCCAAACTCGCCCGGCGTTTTGCCGGCGAGAACCGTGCGCGAGCTTGGAGAGCTTCACGCCACTGGGGAATCGCGTCGCCAAGGAACGGCGGTTTGCAACCGCCGCTGGCGTTGACTCATCAAGCCGCGCAGGTTCTGCCGAAGATACTGCGGCGGTTTCAAACCGCCGTTCCTTGATACGCCTCTACTTCGCCGCCGGCTTGGGGCGCGTCTGGCCGAGGACTTTGCGGGCGCGTTTGACGATGCCTTCGTTCTGCGTGGCTTTGACGACCTTCTTCATCGCGTCGGCCACGACCGCCGGGTTCTTCGCAACCAACCGCTCGGCGACGGAGACAGCGGCGAGACAGGCTTCGTCCTTGATCGCCGTGTTGTCGAGATGCGACATCACCATCGCGAGCGAGTCGGCGTCGCCGGCGTTGCTGAGCGCGCTGAGCAGCAACCGCTTCTCGGCGTCGCCCTGGATCAGCGCGGTCGCTTCCTTGCACATCGCCTGGCGCTTGGCGGCGTCAAGGTTGGCGTCGCCAATGGCGCGGATGTAGCCGCGCAGGGCCAACACCTTGTAGGTCTTGTTCGGCGAGGTCTTCGCCATCGCGAGTTGCTCGTCGGCAGCTTCGGCGGTGGTCCAATCGCACAGGACGCGCGTGGCGGTGTCCTTGATCTCCGCATTGGCATCGTTGGTGGAAGCGCGCACGGCGGCGAGGGCCTTCGGGCCGCCGGCCGAGCGGAGAATGCGCAGCAACGCCTGCTTCGCGGGCACCGGCGCCTGCGCCATCGCGCCGCACAATGCGTCCACGCACACCGGCGATGTCGTCATGGTCGTGAACGTGATCGTCTCGCCCTCGGCAACCGTCTTGCTGGCCGCAACGCCGTTCACTGTGTATTCCACGCTCAGCTTCTTGGGCTTCTTCGGTGCGGTGTCGCCAAAGTTGCCGTTGGTCGCTTCGAGGGACAACGAGCCGGATTTCACCAGCTCGGCGGCTTTCTTCGTCACCTCCGCTGACGGGCCGTCTGGCAACGCGCCATAGACCGCCTTCTTGATAATGACGCTGCCCGCCGCCGGCTCAGCCTGCCGCGCGCAGACCGCCGACAGCGCGTTCTCGGCCGACGCCGACTGTGTCTTGGTGAGCAGAGCGATCATCGCCGGAATCTCCGCGGCACCGGCCATGTCACCGAGGACCTTGAAGCTGGCGGTGGAAACCTGTTTGTCGGCGTCTTCGGCGGCCTTCAGCAACGCCGGCATCGCGCTGGTCACGCGGCGCTGGCCGACGAGATCAATCGCTGAGCAGCGCGTCTTCGCGTCCGGCGCGCTCATCAAGTCCGCGATGGTCGCGTCCGCTTCCTTGGCGGGGAAACCAGCAAGGGCGGCTTGCGCGGCGGCGGCGACATCGGCGTCAGCGTCGGAGGCCACCGCAACCAGTGATGGCAGGCAGGAGGGACATCCGATCTGCGCCAGCGTGCGGATCGCGGCGACGCGGACGTTGGCCGGGCCGGCCTTGGCGGCGGCGAGCGCGGCCGGGACGGCGGCGGTGTCCTTGCGGTCGCCGAGAGCTTGCAGGACGACGATTTGTTTTTCCGGCGCGAGCTTGCCGACTTCCGCCACGAGGGCTTGCGTCAGCTTCGCGCCGGGGATCTCGCGCGAGGTGCGGAGCGCGACGGCGAACATGCCGTTGTCGTCGCCCTTGATCTGCTCGATGAGCATCGCGATGCCGGCGTCGCCGCGGGCAAGGATCGCGCCGCGCATGGCGGCCATGCGGATGTGACGGGGCGCCTTGGCGGCGCGCACGCAGTCGTAGAGAGCGACGGCTTTGTCGCGCTTGCCGGAGGCCAGCAGCGCGTCGGCGGCGC
>Ga0163199_1001503_pt1 | contig 14537 bp, 15 predicted proteins | sample PL_2010_150m_FD_113537 | JGI IMG/M metagenome (GOLD analysis project Ga0163199, IMG submission 113537) | Freshwater microbial communities from Powell Lake, British Columbia, Canada to study Microbial Dark Matter (Phase II) - PL_2010_150m | ecosystem: Environmental > Aquatic > Freshwater > Lake ... | reverse complement strand
CCGTTTCTGTAGCACAGGGCGCCGGCGGTCCACAGCATCTTCTCGAGTTCGGCGTCGGGGATCTTGTAATGCGCCTGGTAGCCCTTGGCGTAGGCCGCGAACAGCATCGGGAACGACCAGCCCTTGGAGCCTTCGCTCGGCCAGTGCGAGCAGCAGGCCAGCACGTGGGTCATTTGCGGCGTCGGCAGCAGGTTCATCTTCTCGACGCCGATTACCAGGACGTTGCGGAAACGCCCGGATTCGATGGCATAGATGCCGTCGTAGAGAGCGACCGAGGACGAGGCGCAGGCGCACTCGCAGCGGGTCATGGGCTTGAAGCGCAAGGCCGGATCGATCTCCGCGGCAATCGGCGCCACATGCTCCTGGTTGGCGAAAGACGCTGGGGAGCAGGAACCGACGTAGATCGCGTCGATGTCCCCGGCATCGACGCCGGCGTCGGCAATCGCGCCGCGACCCGCCTCGATCAGCAGGTCGTAATAGGTTCTGGTGTCTGTCACCAGGCCGGTGGCCTTGTCCTTGGCGACGAACGCGCCGAATTCGGTGTTGTAGGCACCGATAATGCTTGCCTTGCTCATGGTGATCTCCCTGCGAAAAGGTCTTGGCTGACGCTAAAACAAGCCATATTGCACTGCAGCATAGTCCTATTTCGGGCAATTCGCAGGTGAAACACACGTCATTGTTGATTTGGCTCAAATCGGCCGCAATGATATGCCCTGGGCACAACTCTTCCTGGGTCGTTACATGAAGGTCGGGTGCCAATCTGTGGCACGGAACGTCCGGGCCTCGCGACGCGCTGGCTCAAGCGGTTGTCGCCGCCTGAGAAGGCCGGCGGGAAGAGGCAGGTCCCCGGTCCGGCGACATGACTTGAATCCGCGTTACCGACGGCTAGACGCATCCAGAGTTGAAGTACCAAGACGCAACATCCCCGAGGTCGAGGATCACACTCGCTGACAACGGGCCGAGATACAGGAGTCGGCTGGCGGAAATTGCCAGATAGGTGGCCGGCGGGTAATACCGAAAGTAGTAGGGGGCGGCGCTCAGTGATTGAACTCTCGGCGAGAGATATTCGGGGTAACTGGTCTCGGCCCAGTTGAACAGGCAATCGGACTGATTCTGCGTAATGGCGACAATTGCGACGCTCGGCGCGGAGCAGTTACCCGCGGCATCGCACGCCGCGACCCCGTAGGCATACGCGGTGGACGCCCCGAGACCCCGGTCCGAAAAACTCGTTACATTGTCGAGAGTTGCGGTCAGGACGTTACCCCGGTAGATCTTGTACGAGGTCACGCCCACGTTGTCGGCGGAAGCTGCCCAATGGAGGTTGATCTGGCTGATGCCGAGCGCCGTGGCTGTCACCCCGGCAGGTGTCGTCGGTGCCTGAGCGTCCCGCGGGGTCGGCGGCGGCGTCAACTTCTCCGGGAATCCGGCTGCCTGCCATGCGATTAATGCGTCCCTTTGCTCCTGGTCCAACGGCTGGACGCTTTGAGGCGGCATGCTTCCTTCGACTCCGGCGCGCCTGACCGCCACATCTCCCCAAAGTGCGGCATCCGCATAAGAGTCGAAATTCACGATAGTTGGCGAACCGTTTCGAGCGGCACCCGTCAGCGTGCTCGAATGGCATTGCATGCACACCGTGAAAACTTTGTTGCGGACACCGTTGACGCCATCGTAGGCAGCCTCGATCGCCGCGCGAAGCGGGCCGTTGAAGCCGAAGATCAATACCAGCAGGGCACAGAGTTTCAAAGTGGAGTCCTTAGGGCAACAGTCGAGGGACCTCGAAGATGGGCGAGTCACTACCCCGTCTCGCCCATCGCAAGTCGGTTATGCGTATTCCAAACCATCCGTGCCGATGAACGATTTCTCGAAGGCCCATTTCCAGGGCCCGTCGGAAACCCCACACGGAGTTCTACTTGAATAGTATGGTAGCGTTTGCTTCGACGAGTGACTGATCGGTAGCTTTGGCGCGGTCATCGAATGGGGAGACGCGAATGTGTGAGCGAAAATGTTTGGTGGCAGCCTTTCTTGTTGCTGTGACGACTTCGTCCGGCAATGCCGCCGAGGCGCCCGATGCTCGCGGACAGAGCATCGGGCAAGACCAGATCCTCCTCCTCGCCCGACCGCTGTTGTCGGAGTCTGAACAGGCGGATTATCGCGCGCGGATACGTGCAGCCGCGGATGGGGCGGAGCGGGAGCGAATTCGGGCAGCCCATTATGATCTGATGAAAGCGCGCGCGCAGGAACGCGGTCATGCATTGCCGGAAACGAGACCTGTCCCTGTTGGTGAACCGGGAAACGGATTTGGGCCCCAGTGGATGACGGAAGAGGACCGCGCGGCGCAGCGCGCAAGGCAGCGCGCGCTCGGAATTGGCCGGTCCGCCGAAACCATCGCGCCCGTACCCAGGGGCATTGCGCCGGAGAAAGTGCCCGAGATTAAGCAGCGTGCAGGGACTGCCGGCGAGGGTGCCGGCAAACCGGAGCCCGCCGCCGTTGTCGACGCAGCATCACCAAGCCCCCAATCGGTCAAGGCCGCAGATTCCTTTCTGGGGGGCGTTGTGCTACCTGGAATTGACGCAATCTTCGGTCCGCAACTGATGTCGGAAGAGGAAAAGGCTGCATTTCGCGCCCGGTTACGCCGCGCCACGTCCGATGCTGAGCGCAGCGAGATTCGAGCCGAGCGTGACAAACAGATGCGGTCGCGTTCGGAGCAGAGCGGGCGCTTGCCGCCGTAGCGACGGGGAGAAGCAAAGCATTGACTGCGTGTCGTGCGCGGCTCAGCCTTCTGTGCCGGCCGGCCAACATATGACCGTATCTGCCTCCACGACCGCGTCGAGTATCCTGTCGTAGTCGCCGTTTTCCAGGTCTTCCACCGCCACACTGGAAACCAGTCGGGCCATTGAGGCCGCCAACTCCTCAACTTGGTGGCGTGCATCGGGGCCCGAAAGGAGGATCAGCATTCTGGCGATCATAGGACGTACACCACGTTTGCGCCTACCATTTTCTCAGCCAGCCTGCCCATCTGGCCGGGTTCGTCCGGCAGCAGTTCGCAGGGCACCTCGGCAAAGTCAAGAACCTCGGTCTGTTCCAGAATCGCCGGCGTATCTTCGAGTCCCCCGAGGACCACCACTTTGACAATGTCGCTGAGCAAGGCCAAGCCCACCGCAACACGCAAGGCTTCGGTCTTGTTGTTCTTGGCAACAACCAGAATATTCTTTTTCTCCATGAGTCAGAGCACAATCACTCGATCACACAAATGCGCCAGTTCGGCGTTCTGGTACTGGCTGCCCAGCGTGACGCCGGCCGCGACACTCCCCCCCCCAAAGGATTCCCAACTGTGCTCGCACACGGTAAGCTCGATCACGCCGCGGTTGGCCAGTTCCTGTAATGGCGCCGAGCGCAACAGCCTTACCCCGCGGTCGGTAAGGAAGCAGCGACATCGCCAGCCGCGAGCGGAGGCCGCCGATGCCAGCCCGACCAAGTGTCTTTCGCCTGCCTCACTGGCGGCGACCAGTCCCAACAGCATCTAAGGCGTACCTGGCTCGTTCATCGGTCAGCAATTCAATGCTTGGCAGCGGCCGGCGATGCGGTGCTGGCAGTGGATGGGTCCGGCGGCGTCAGGGTATAGGCGACGATCAGCGCCAGGAATGTCAGCACGACCGCGACGACTGCAAGAATTGATTTTCTCATGGCTTATAGTTCCGCTCGCTTGACACCAATCAGGCCTTGCGTATGCGCCAGCGCATGGTTGACTTTCCCGATTCCTTTTCCTGGGCAATGATCTGATTACCGTCCGCCTGACACATCGCCGCGATGGACTCGCCGGAGGATGGGTTGTCGAAAACCAATTCGAGAACATCTCCAGTCTTCAGCTTCTCCATTCCTTTCTTCGTGTACATCTGCGGATGGGGACAAACATATCCCTGGACATCCAGCATGTAGTTTCCGTCACTCACCTTTTCAAATTTCACCGCCATAAACCACCCGCCTCTCGTCGCTAGAAATCATCCAGTGCCGACATTTCCTTGGCCATCTTGCGTTCGATCCACCAGTTGAAAAATTTCACGCCGATCAGGCCACCGACCGTCATCCCGAGACCAAACAGCCATCCGGACGGGTCACCGTTGGTGACCGTCGCGAAAAACGCGCCGATGTTGCAGCCCATTCCGATGCGCGCACCAATTCCCATCAAGATCCCGCCGAAGATCGCCCAACTCGCGATCTCCAGTGTCGGCACTTTGAACTGGAATTCGTTGTTCAACAATGCCATTACCGCCGCACCCCCAATTAAGGCTACCGACATCCACAGGACCGGATTGAGGAACGGGTTTGGTATTCCGTTGTCGAGCCCGAAGAAGATACTGTCCATGGCATTGAATCCTAGCTTTTGCATCACCCACGCTGCCCCCTGGGCCTCCTGAGTGGTGATGTAGAAATAGCCAGGATCGAACACCGTATCCTGGATGCTGAGTCCACTGGTGTGTCCCATTGCCATGAGCAGGTCGCCGGCGTTGGAAATTCCCAACCGCTGCTGCAATCCCTGCATGACCCACATGTGCATTCCGGCGGCCAGACCGAGTATCAGCCCGGCAATCGCCGTTCGTTTCGACGCAGTGATCATGCTCCAATATCCGGCGAACTCCGTACTGATGCCGCGGTACTCAACGGCCAAGTCGCGCAAATAGGCCTTGCGATACCAGCCAAGGTATATGGCGGCCAAGATTAGGACGGCGGGAATGATGGCATTAATCAGCGAGTTGCCAAGGAATGCCGCAGCAATCGGATTCGTAAATCCCAGCCAGTCGCCGACCGTATGAGCTGAGAGGTCCCAGACATAGCCCGCCAAGAACTGGTCGTACCATCCATCCGTCGGCGTCACGGCGGCAGGCAAACCTTTGGCCAGGGCTGATGCAGTCCATGACGCCGGGACCGCATGATTCGTCCAACCACCGGCGTCGACGAAAAAGACCTGCGTGAAGCTCAGGGACAATACAACGAGCAGCGCGGCAATACTGCCCTCTCCCGTCTTGTAGAGCGAGCCCGAGGCACAGCCTCCCGTATAGACCATGCCGATACCGAATATCAGGCCGCCGATCACCGAATAGAGCCCAATCGGGGAGGCGTGGAACGTGCTTTTCCCGGCAACGGTCACATAGGCGGACACCAGGCTGAACAGCACCACCGCAATCATGATGCCGACTGCCATTCGGGGCACGCCGACGGCGAACAGGTCGCGAATGGCGGATGCCATGCAGAATCGGCCGTACTGCAGCGACATGCCGTAGATGAAGCCAAACCACAGGTACGCGGAGAAATAGATGTAGCGCTGGTCGATCGCGAAGGTCCACAACGAGCACAGCGCGAACAGCCCCAAGACGATGAAGGCGCGGACGATATTGCGCGGTTCGACCTCAGCGATCGCCTGGGTATCGACGTTTACCGTATTGCAAGGAAGCGTGGACATACTCGATTTCCTCAGAATTCGACTGGAGTTGACTAAGCCTGCCGGCCGAGACGCCCGGACTGCGTCTTAGTCACTATTGATCGGGTTTCGCACTTGCGCACGTAGATCGTTTGCTGTCCCTGTTGATGCATGGTGGATAGAAGCTCGCAATTGCAGTTGGGAAGCATGAAAGGAATGGTTTCGACCGCACTCAAGTTGTCTGAGCAGATTTCAATTACCATTCCAGCGTCAGCTTTGTCTAGCACCAGTTTTGTCAGCAAGTTGGTACGCAGGCATGTATCGCCGACAAAATTCAATGTCTCATCCACCCACAGCGTGCCGTGGCTGGGAAGTACAACCTGCTTTCGTCTCGCCGGCCGGGCCCGGATCAGGCGGTGGTGTATCCTGATCCACGCCAAGCCGATCGGCCTGAGAATTCCCTGAAACAACATTCGTGACAATCCCCCGCCTATTTGGACAACCGTAAAGCAACTTGTGCGCCAATCTCTTAGCCGTCTGATATTGCTGGAAACACGACTGCGCGGCCGCGCAGCGGCAAGTTTTATATCGCAATACTCCATTCACATTCGGTTGTCGGACTTGAATAATGCAATGCGATAGCTTTGTTGCGACGCTTCTCCGATCTCCCTTGCAATTTGAAAGGCAGCCCGTCTTTTGATGAATTGTGCAATTCGCCAATCGGCCACAAATTAGGTTAACAATTTGATAAAAAAAGAGAATTGGTTGTGGTATGAATTCTGCTTTTGAAATCATTAGCATGATCAAAGGGCGTTGCTGGCCGAATTATCAACAGCGGCAGTGGTATCCACGACGAGGAGGGGAGTATGAAGAACTATCAAGATAACGACCGGCACGGTAGCTTGTTCTTGCGCCGTTGTGCGGCTCCGATATTGCTGCTGTTGGTGGCGCTGGTGCCTGGTTGTGGCGGTGGCGGCGAGGACCGGATCAACGGGAGCCTGACCGCCGTTCCGATCCGGCTCAACGCCCCGGCGGATATCACCAACGAATCGGCGGCAGACTATAACAGCAATGTCACCGGCCTGATTACGGGCGCGACCCTGAAACGCTGGAAAGATGACTGGCTTAACCAGCGACCGGCGCACATCAAGGGCAAACTGGTGATCCTGCAGGTGACCCCCGGCGAGACCGTCAGCACCGGCACACCGCCCGCCGTCACCGGTCAATATTCGTATTTTCAGTCGAACGGGATCAACGTATTTGCATACTTGGCGGCAAGTGCCGAATGGGTCATGACCCGCTCCAATGGGGTAATCAGCACGCCGAGCCTGGTACTCGACGGTCCGAGTATCGACGCGATGCTCAAGAAGTACGACATCGATCCGCTGAACGACATGATCGTCCTCGCCCAGGGCACGGCCAGCAGCACCAATGTCATGAGCCAAGGCCGTGCCTGGATGGCCCTCCACTACTGGGGTGTTGACGCCAAGAATCTTGCGATTCTGAACGGCGGAAACAAATGGCAGTTTGACAGTGGGGCGATGACGGCCGCCGATTTCGTGGCGTCGCCTATCGCCCCGTCAAACGAGGGGCGCTACTCGGTGAAGGATATTCCGGTCGACAATACGTCCCTGATTGCAACCGTGGGCGACATGTTGAAGATTGTGCCAGCGGCGGATACCAGCTTGAAGGGGTCCGGAATCTTCCTGTGGGATGCGCGTACTATCACCCAGTACAGCGCCGGACAGATGCGGGAAGGTAACGACGGGGCTGCGGCGGGTTGTGGGACTGCGCCTTACTGCGCCGCATCGCCGACGTTCGACTACATGGGCTCATTTCAGAATGGTGGTTCAAGGCAAGGGCACCCGAATGGCGCACTCGACTTGAATTTCGCAAACTTGCTGGACGCGACGAAGGGTTTCAGTTACAAATCCAAGTCACAGCTTGTGAGCTATATGAACGGCGAAGTGGACGCGAGCGGGTACGGGATGGTGAATGGCAGCTATCAAAAGGTGGGAGCTGGCAACGCCTATCAACCTGGCGACCTGGTCTACGTCTTCTGCGAGACGACCTTCCGTGCCATGATTACCGGCATGGCAAGTTCGGTCATACTCGGACGCCCGACCCGTTTCTATGATGGCGCGATGATCGAATGGAACTCTCTCTCCAACCTGCCGCAGGCGACGGGTGATAATATCCTGCCACCCAATTCGCCGTGGCGTACCGACTTGAAGTCGTTCTTCCGCCCGGCCAACAGCGCGGCCAAGGTGGCGCTACGCAAGATCATCGATCCGTATGCACCAAACTCGGAGGCCATCATCGCGGAGGATAGGGCTTACAAGACGCCGAGCGCCAGCAAGTCCAGTAGAGATGGGGGCGGCGCCGCGCCGGCCAATCCCTGCGGTGGTTGACCGGTAGTTAGTCGGGCGGCGGGCCCCTCGGGCTCCCGCCGGCAGCATTCGGGTGTCGGCGATTCAATGCCGACACCCTGTTTCTTCTTATGGACATCAAATCCGATATGCGGCGATCTGGAGTGGGTTTTGCGATCGCGCTGGCAATCTCGTTGGCTTTGGGCGTGGCAGGAACCTGGCTGCTCTACCGCATGCTGGCATCGGAGCGCGCGCCGCAGGATGCAACCGCAGGCTTTCTCGCCACCCATTGGACGCAACCGCTGAGGCCCCAGGGCGAGGCACCGGCTGATTATTCGCCTATCGAGGCGTCACTTGCGCCCGAAGCCTGTGGCACCTGCCATGGCCAGCAATATGCCGATTGGAGTACCAGTTTGCATAGCCGCAGCATCGGACCGGGAATCCTCTGGCAGTTTCTCGTCCTCAGCCAGGAAGAATCAAACGGCTGTTTGCGCTGCCACGCGCCGCTGGCGGAACAGAAGGCGCTGATGGCCCTGCAGTACGGTTGGGCCAGCGCGCCGACGCAGCCGGTACCACCGTATGTGAGCAGCGATTTGCATCGACGCGGACTGGTTTGCGCAGCGTGCCACGTGCGGCGACATCGACACTTTGGGCCACCTTCCTCGCCCCAGAGCGCCCAAAGCGCGATCCCGGGGTCACGCCTGCCGCATGATGGATTCGTCGCGGAGCAGGCATTCCTCGACAGCCGCTTCTGTTCGACCTGCCATCAGTTTCCACCGAAGGGCAGGAGTCTCGCCGGAAAGCTGATCGAGAATACATTCGAGGAATGGCGCACAAGCCCGGCCGCTGCCCAGGGGCTCACCTGTCAGAGTTGCCACATGCCGGACAGGCGCCATCTTTGGCGTGGAATTCATGACAGTGAAATGGTGTCGCGCGGTCTCAGGCGCGAACTCGAAGTGACGCGGGGCGACGCAGGCCGACTGATCGTGCGGGCAATCATCTCGACACCGGGAGTCGGGCATTTCTTTCCAACGTATGTAGTACCGAAGGTGACGATCAGCATTCATTTGCGCAGTCCCGTCGGCAGTCGGGAAATCGCGAGGCGAGTGATAGGCAGGACCGTGAGCGTAGACCTTGACCGCGAGATCTCGGATACGCGCATCCCACCCGGAGGCAACGTCGTGCTCGCGGCCGAGGTCGATACGCCGCGCGGAGTCGATCAAGTGGAATTTCGAGTTGAAGTTGCGCCAGCCGAGCACTACATCCGCATGTTCCAATCCATGCTCGATCGCAATTCAAGCATGGCCCCTGCTGCCCAGACTATTTTGCGCGAGGCAATTCGCCAGGCGCAGGCGACCGGTTATCGCCTCGACGCCGTGACGGTCGCGGTTCCCGGTCTACTGGACGGCCTTCGCCGGTCAGTTGCAAATTGAAACACCGAAATGAGTTGGGTAAATTTTGCAATGCGCGGGTCGGCGCTAAAACTTGGTAACAATATGTTTTTAAAGATATTGATTAAATGGCACACAAAGTGCTACTGGATTGGCACCAGTAGCTACTCGTGGAAGTGAAGCCTCCAGATGCGAAACGTGACCGGGCGGGTTGCAGCGATGTTGTTTCCCTTGGCAGTCGCAAGTATGCCGCTGGCGAGCGCGTCGCCTGCGACCGCGCCGGAACTGACGCCGCGTGCTGGGAACCCGCGTAACGGCGTGCCACCGGCGCAAGGACGTCTGAAGTTCAAGTCCGCCGGCCCTGTGTGCATGTGCGGCGATGGTTTGAGTGAAAGAGACATTGAGCAAGCGTTGGCCAAATCGACATTGGACCAGTCCGTCAGTCAGGCGCCCGGGTCCGTCCGGGCGCCCTCAGGCGGCGGCGAAAAGAACCTCAACTTTGGAGGCACAAAATGATGGGCGTGAAGACAGTCATCGGTCGACTGCATGGGCATAAACGCTGGGTGCTTGTCGCCACCGTAGTCGCAACGATACTTTCTACATCGACGGCTGCATGGCTGTCGATGGTGTCGGAGCGACAATCCCAGAGCGCAACGACCCATTCAGCCGACGCCGGGTGGGGACACGAAGCCATCGAGGATCTGCGTGAGTATGCTGCAGCGCTTTCGCCAATTGCCAGTGCCAACGCTTGCGGCATGGGCGCTTCGTCGTGCTTCAAATGTCACAACGGTGCTCGCGCTTCTGCGCCCAAGATGGATCCAAAGACCGCTCCATGGCATCTGGAACACAAATCGGTGAATGGGTCCTGCGTGGGTTGCCACAAGGGCAAGGACCGCTTGGTCAAAAAAGAACTTGCGCATGAAGGCATGATAATTGATTCACGCTTGAAGGTAGTCGAGGCGTGCGACGTCTGTCACAAGACGGGCAATTCGGCGGAACTCAACAAACGTTATCGAAGCTAAATCAAGGGGAGAAATCGATGAATACCAACACCAACGTCAAAAGAAACAGTATCGCCGGGCTGGGTCTCGTGCAAGCGGGAATCCTGCTCTTGGCAGGCGTGAGCACCTCGGCACAGGCCGGTCCGACCATCCCCTTCAATAACGAGAGCTATCTGACGCTGAGTTACTCCCTGCAGGTGTGGGGGCAGAATCGCGGCTATACGTCCGAAAGCGATTCCGGCAGCACCAGCGAATTTTTCCTGCGCCGCAACCGTCTGACCTTCAATGGTCAGGTCAATGACTACGTCGGGTTCTATGCGCAGTTGGAGGCCGGCAATGACGGCAAGGCAGGGGATGTCGACAAGGGCGTGTATTACCGGGATGCCTATGTCACTCTCGATTACAGTGACCCCGTCCGGTTCATCGTAGGTCGCTTCAAGAATACTTTCTCGCGCGAAAATCTGGAGGGTTGCCTCGACCCGCTGACCCTGGACCGCGCGGAATGGCTCGCCTATAGCCCCTGGGGAGGCAGCCGCGATACTGGGGTGGCAATGTGGGGGAACCTCGCCAACGGCAAGGTGCAATACCGGCTGATGTCTGCGAACGGGCGCCAGGGTGACAACGTGCCCAGGAAGAATCCGCGCCTCACAGCACGCCTGCACGTGAGCCTTCTCGATCCTGAAACCGATTACGGGTATATGGGCACCTATCTTGGAACGAAGAAAGTGCTGACCATCGGTGCCGCAGTGGACGGCCAGAAAGAGGTTGCCTACGGCGATTTCATTACGAGGAGCAAGCCGCAGGATTATAAGGCTGCGACTCTCGATTTCTTCTATGAGCAGGGCTTTGCCAGCGGCGTTTATACCTTGTCCGGCGCGGTCATGCGCTACAAGACCGGAGAAGCTATCAATGCCAAGTCTGTCGATCCGTCGCTGCCGCAAACCTCCGAACTGGGTGGCGGCTATGTAAAGGGAGCGTACATGCTGCCCGGCAAGATAGGTAGGGGCCGGCTGCAGCTATTCGCGCGCCACGAAAAGTCAGCCTATCACCTTACGTCGGGATACAGCGATAGAAAGTGGGACAGTATCGGTGCGAACTACTACATTGACGGCCAAAAGCTGAAGGTCACAGGCGAGTTCGCCAAGGTCAACTTCGATAAGCAGAATCCGACTAACCCCTCGCAGCGCGACTACAACCAGGCAACGATCGGTTTGCAGTTCGAGTTTTGACGGTTGGCAGAAGTTCCAAGATTCGAACACAAACTGCGAAGGATTCGGGGAATGTTCGAAGCGAATTGAGGGCTCAAAATAATATATACAACAATGAAGGAGGAGACGATCATGGTGAGGGCCGTTAGCTTTCGAAAGTGCTTCAAAACCTGCGGGTGCTTGCTCGCCCCGACGATTGTCGCATCATCCCTCCTATTGGGCGGGTGCGGCGGCGGCAGCAGCAGTGCCGTTCCGGAAGTTGCGGTAGCACCCACGATCCCGTTCGAAATTCTCTGGACCAATGACACCCACGGCTACTTTGTGCCTACGTATCACGCCGAGTACACGGAAGTCGATTCCTATGCCACGACCGCGGCCACTGAAGGTACTATCGGCGGCTACGCTCGTATCGCCGCCATGGTCAAGAAGTACAAGGCGCTGACCCCCGACACCGTGTTCGTCGATGGCGGCGATACTTTCGATGGCAGCCCGGTGGCTCAACTGACGCAGGGTGCTTCGGTTATCCCGATCTTGAATGCGATGGGCTACGATGTGATGGTTCCGGGCAACCGCGACTTCGCATGGAATAAGGAAAGCTTCCTGGCGGTGACCAAGGGCGGCAAGACCACCGGGACCATAACCAACGGTGTCACGGCTCCCCCCGTTACCTCTCCTGGACTGAACTTTCCCATTGTCGCCGCGAATCTGCTTGACGCCGACACCAAACTGCCGGTCTTCCCGCGCTATTTCATCAAGAAGACCGCGAACCTGAAGATCGCCTTCATCGGCCTGACCTCGCCGCTGGCAGGCGGCACCAGGAAGGCGGACGGCTCCCAGGGCTTTCTGGTGGAGGGACAGACGGCCCAGACTGCAACCACGGCGGCAGGGGCGAATGTGCCTGCCGGCTTCAGGATCGAGGACGAAATCTCCTCGCTGGCTGCAACCATACGCCAGGTCGACAATCCTGATCTGATCGTGGTGCTGTCCCACATGGGGTACTTCCAGGACCGGAAGTTCGCGTCGAGGAGTACCAACATCGATGTGATCATCGGCGCGCATACCCACCACAACATCACCGATCCGCCGGCCATTCCTAATGCCGACGGCACCAAGAAAGTGATCGTGACGCAGGCCGGATCGCATGGAAAATACCTCGGCAAGCTCGATATGCAGGTGAGCGGCAAGACGGTCGTCAGCTACAAGAATGAACTGGTTCGGGTGAATGCGGCCAATGCGCCGGTGCCCGACGCGGCGGTGCAGGCGCTGGCTGATGCGGCCTATGCGCCGTTCAAGGCACAGTTGGACGCGGTGGTCGGTTATTCGACCACGGTGATTGAGCGTCGCGGCGACGTGCAAAGCACCATGGGCTCATTTCTCGCGGACGCCATCGCGACCATTTTCGGAACCGATACGTCCAGCTCGCCCGGCATCCGTTATGGGTCATCCATCCCCGGTTCAACGGCCAAGCCAGCGCCCATTACCTATGGTGATGTTGTAAACATGGTCTCACCCAATATCGGCAGCAACGCCATGTATGTGGGAACGACGACGGGATCGGCGATATTTTCAACAGTCAACGGTGCCTTGAACAACGAATACGGACCGGACATCTACACCTGGGGTGGTGGCGACGTCACTCGCTACAATGGCCGGGTCAAATATACCTACAACATCGCCGCGGCGGACAATGCTCATATCGTTGATCTGACGGTCACTGACACGGCCGGTGTGGCTTGGCCGTTGGTCGAGAAAGGGGTGAGCAACGCCGCCAATCAGGCGAAAGTCTTCACTTTCGCTGGAACTTCTGGCACGGCTGCGCAGATGGTCGCCTCGCCGATGACGGCGGTCGACCAGATCGTTGCTTACATCAAGAGTCGACCGAACGCCACCGTCGGACCCAAGATCGACGACCGCGCAGTGTGTCTCGATAAGGCGAAACAGCCCGCCGCCGAGCTTCAGTCCGGCTCCTATCAATGCCCGGGGCCGAACGGCACCTGATCGGCGCGTTTGCTTGAATCGACCGGATAGCGGCACTCACCAGAACGGTCGGTTCAGGCAAGCAAGTGCCGCAATTTCTTTGGCGTCGCTGGACGCGCAACTTCCTGATTGCATGCGGCATGCTGCCAGCTATTCTGGCGCACGGGCATGATCGCATTGGCAGTGTCAGCCATTCGATCGTCATCGTTCAGGGCGACGCGGTTTCATATTTTGTCAACCTGTCGCCCGCGATCGCGGCACTCGTCCGGAAGGAAGTTGACCCGAATTCACCGGATTTCCGGGATTACTTCTCTTCCGAACTGAGCGTCAAGACCTGGAATCGCGAATGCGAGCTCGCCCGGATCGAGCAGGCGCCCCAGCCCACCGGACACTGGATCGTCCACCTGACGTTTCAATGTCCGCAGCAAGTCAAGGATCTGACCATCACATCGACCTTGTTTCTGGACCTCGACGAAACCCACACCCAATTCGCCCGCCTGGCATCGCCGGATGATCCCGGCACTGCGATGCGAGAGGCGGTCCTCAAGGCGTCGAATAACAGCTTCCACATTCCAGACGTGCTTACCGGCGGCACGGCGTCTGGTGATCGCGCGCTGTCATTTTTCAAGTTGGGGATCGAACATTTGCTCACGGGCTACGATCACATCCTGTTTCTGTTGGCTGTGATCATAGCCATGAACCTGCTCGACACCATCAAGGCGGTGACGGCGTTCACCGTGGCACACAGCCTGACTATGGCTCTGGCATTTCTCAACCTGGTTTCACTTTCGCCCCGCATCGTCGAACCGTTGATCGCAATCACGATCATCTATGTGTCCGTCGAGAATGTCCTCGCCAAGGACATCCGGAGAAGGTGGCTGTTGACGGGTCTGTTCGGCCTTGTACATGGTCTCGGGTTTGTCGGCGCGTTGAAATCCATTACGGTGTCGCGCGAGGAACTTCTCCTCTCGCTGTTTTCATTCAACATTGGCATTGAGGCCGGCCAATTGCTGGTCATTGCGGCGTCGTTGCCGGCCCTTCAATACCTCAGACGGCGTGCTTGGGATCGACGGTTCCGTCGCGGCTTCTCACGGGCGGCAGCAGTATTAGGCACCGTGTGGTTTGTCCAGAGGGTGTTCTTCTAGGCAGCCGGCGAGGAGGAAACCGTCCTGAGT
>Ga0163199_1001502_pt1 | contig 14544 bp, 13 predicted proteins | sample PL_2010_150m_FD_113537 | JGI IMG/M metagenome (GOLD analysis project Ga0163199, IMG submission 113537) | Freshwater microbial communities from Powell Lake, British Columbia, Canada to study Microbial Dark Matter (Phase II) - PL_2010_150m | ecosystem: Environmental > Aquatic > Freshwater > Lake ... | reverse complement strand
TTTATGGATGGGGCCATGCAGTTTGGCTTGAGGAGGAGTGAGGGAGCTTGTCTGACTTTACCGTCGGCCCGCATCACATCAAGGTTGTGATCACAGAGCCAGCCATCTGTGATCAATTCATTTGACCCCATAGAGGGCGTAAACGTACTCACCGAATTTCCGATCCTGCGTGCCAAACTTCCACTCGTAGTAAGTGTCGGCGGAACGTTCGCCGAACTTCTGTCCTACCCAAGTTCCGCCAATACTGCCCATGTATGCCAACCACAGGGGATTCTTAAATGGAGACCACACTCCCAAATTCCCGCCGATCCACATGCCGCTAGCGCCGCCCGCTGCAGCGGATGTCGTGACCCACTGGGATGTCCAAAATTCACGAGAAGAAACATCGCCGGTCGCATACCTTGAAATCAAGAAAGCTTCGCCCAATCCAAGGGACGCAAGAGATGCAATTCCACCGCTTCTTCCCATCCGGTACAGGTCACCCTGCATGCCTTGGGTAGCGAATTTGCTTGCCGATACTGCGCCGCCGGACAACACCATGCCGCCGCCACCTAATGCATTGGACACGTGTTCCCCCATTCGAAGCAAAGTGGGAAGTGACGGAGTGTCCGAATTCGCGAACGACTCAAAGTCGTTCCACACCTTGGGTGCCGCCGTAATAAGCATCCAAGCGCCGAATGCTGCCTGTCCTCTGGCGAGGATTGTTCTAGTGTTGTCCTTTCGGACCATTTCCCTTTCGATCCTATTCTTGGCTTCAGCCATCGGAAGCCCTTTTGTCGAGTACCCGGTCTTGACGTTGTCAAGTACCCGCACATCTCTCGCAGCTGCATATTGTTTGATCTCTGGCAGAACGTCCCTGCGGTTGATCCAGAATTGAACCTGTCCAGTATGCCGCGCTTCCTTGCCCATCTTGTCGATCTGTTTCTTCAGTTCTTCAAGCTTTCCTTGCTGGGAACTAATCGAATAATCCTTGACCTCGATGCGGCCATACAAACCGGTCGATTTGTGGCGAAAGACAATGTCTGCATCTGTATTTCCCCACGTTCTCCTTAAATCTGAGTTCATGGCGGTGAGGTCAAAGCGCCTATCGCTATGCATCGCGCTAGCGTAAAGCAGTTCACGCCTGTATCCCTTGACCTGCGATGCGCTTGAGGACCGTTGCATCAGGACAGACTTCCAAACACCCGGCGTTGAGGGATCAAGAGCGTAGATACCGTCGAAGTTCTTGAATATATTGCGTAGCCCACGCTCACCGACCTGACTGGTTCTGACTATCGCCCGCATGGCGTCAATTTGATCTGCCTTTGATGGCGTGCCAGCAATAAACCTTTCTTGCCATTGCTTGACCTCTTGATAGCTCATGCCCGGGTGCAATCCGGAAGCATCAAATGCGAAGGTGGGCCAACTTCCCAAGACTAATAGAAGTGACAGGACATGCCTGAATTGCCGCATGGCGCTACTCCAGAGGTAGCTTGTTGGCGGTCGCAAATCTTGTAACTAATTCGAGTTGCCGCGCCTCGTCCAGTTCTTCGAATCGTTTTGAGTAGGTTTTGCGAAACCATTGCGATACCGCCTCATCCAAGAGGCCTTGATTGATTGGCGCCATCAGCCTCACCAAGTCAGCCACCAGGGTGTCTTGAGATCGCGCCTTGGCGGCCTTAGATGCCGCCGACATAGGGTTGTTTCGGTCGAATACGCTGGCGACCTTCGCGATTTCGACATCCTCAATATCCTTGAGCGGTCGGACTCCCTTAATTCTGGTCAGCGCCATTACTTGGTACTTCTTCACTCTGTCGGCGTCACGAGCCTGAGTAGCCTTTCGAGCATCTTTGATGGCAGGATCCATCTTCTCATCCAACCTATTGAGTTTCGATTTGATGTCATTGTCATTTGCCAAGCCCGCAGAATGCAGTCGCAATCGGAGAGACATGATTCCCTGGGCGAACTGCGTCAATGCAAATTCTTTCAACATCGGGTCCGGCATTTTTGCGTAACCATCAAATTCTTTCTGCAGCGCATCCAAGCTCTCGTTGATCGAGCTTCGGAGAATAGTTCGGCCGAGATCTTCGACCAAATCCTCGACTTCCTTGTCTTTCTGCCCCATGTATTTGGAAAGGTGTTCAGCCACCTTTTCCATGCCCTTCACGTTCTTACCGTTGATCGCTTTCTTAGCTTCCGCTATTGCCGCTGTGCGCTCGATCTTGAGCATCTCGTCGCGTCGCACTCTTAGCTGCTCTGAAATTTCCTTCGAGGACCTTTCGGGCTTTCCCTCCAAATGCGACGTGGCGGACCCCACAAAATCGGAAGGCCCGTCTACATCACTCGCCACAACATCTTTAATTAGCCAGAGGGCGTCAATATCCCAGCGCCTTGGCAGCAAGTCTGGCCATTTTTCAAGCACGGCTTGTGGTGGCAACTGATCGACGGCACTTGCAAATCTATCGCTTAGGATTCGAAGGGCATCAATGTCCTTTGGCCATCGATCGGGACTCTTCAATTGAGCTTCAATATCCTTGATCTCCGCGTCGATAGCGGGTGACAAGCGTTGCTGCGTATTGTTGCCCTTGACAACTGCTGCGTCTGTCTTCTGGCCAAGCAGACTAAAGGAGAGATCGTGTTGACCGAACGCAGTCCATAGGAAAATAGCCATCACGATGACAATGCCTAGTGTGGCGAGTTGGATGATCTTCTCCGCTTTGTTCATTCTTTTCATTCCTTGGAGTCAAATCGCAATACTTGATTTTCGGATTGACCAAATTGCCGCAAGAATCAGGGATTCCAATAAGCAATCTCATTCGGAACCAGGGGAAGCCGCATGACGGTCAAGTAGTTTGTAAGCCACAGCAATAGTGGCCGACTTCGCGTTCGACGGCGAAAAGTCCATCCTGGATAGTCCAAACAACAGTCCTCCCGCCACCGCTAAACCAGCGACCTGTAGCACGGGAATTCCGGCAACCCAAGTCGTAATCCATGCAATGACACCAACCCCAGTGCTTGTGGCAATTAGTGCCGCCTGTATCACCAGTGCCGCGCCTGCCATCCCAAGTCCTGTCTTCTGGAGCATGCGAAACACTTCAGCAAAGGTTTTTCTGTGACCATCCAGCAAGCTCTCAATGGTTTGGAACGTCTGTCTGGAATCGTCGTCTTCACCAATCAGTTCCACATACCTGATCTGCCATTGACGCAACAGCCCTAAGAAGTAGTTGTCCACATCTGATTTCTTGTTCCCATAGACTCGAATGACGCGATCAAGGTTCAGATTTAATTCCTCACGCAGAAGGCCTGCGGGTGCTCTTTGCTTACCGCTATTCTTCTGAAGACGAACATACTCCTGCTGGCCAGCCTCATAAGTCCATCCATTGGACCCGGGCTCAATCGCGGCTGTTAACGCTTTGTCAAAATCGACATTGCCAAAGGTCTTTTGAAACGCCTCCAATGCTGAGGAGCCACTGTTGATCATGGCGGTCGCTTTTTCGACCTTGCTTAGGCCTGGCTTGGTCGAAGTGAGTCGCGTTACAACATTTTTTGCGAGCGGGAGGCCAATCTCCTTACCCAGCACGGCAATCAGAAAAGGTAATGCCATCGCGACTCCAGTACAACAAACAGATTCTTGATTATCTGTTGTCCTTGAAACGTCGGCGCAGCAGTGCCATGCCCATGAGGGCAATGACCAGCAAAGCCACCATCAACGCAACTTTTAGCAACGCAAACCAGACTGAATACTGACCCAGCGTTACCGCAAACATCATCAAACTGACCAACCCCGTAAATATCCAGAACATGATCCATTTCCTTTCATGGCATGAGCGCCATTACCGGAAAATATCGCTATCGGGTGACAGGTCGTGTCGTTTTCTGACGTCATCGCGCACTGAAGTAAAAAAACACGTTACGGCTTATCGGGGGCTTGACGCAAGTACCCAGTCAAGCCTCGTTCTAACTGCTTTTGGAATGCCAAAGGTTCTAGGATTCTGACGTGTGGAATCCAATAGCGAACGATCGGCAGTACTTCATCGGCATGTGCCACAGTGGTTGATACCAGTAGGTCGCCACCATCGAGTTCTTTTTCAATCAGCTGGTTGGGAATCAGTTGGCGGCGCTTGAAATATTCGGCCACTTTTGCACCGACCCGTAGCAGGACGCGCTCTCGTTTCTCACCTAACCAGACGCTGTCGTTCGTGGCTAATTCCTTTTCAATTTGCGATCTTGGTGGGAAGGTCGTTTCCATTGGCCACAAAGCTTCCATCTTGGTGACAGAGAAAGATTTCAACCGACCTTCGTCCCATGCTGCGAGATACCAAATACCTTTGTTATTGATTAGTTTGTAAGGCTCGACCTGGCTGTGAAGTTTGCCCTGTCCGGCCGTTTTTGTGTACGTGAATTCAACATATCGATGATCAACGATTGCCCGTTCCAATTCGGCAAACAGCCTCGTCTGCCCACGCAAATCCTCGTAGTGATGGCCTTTGACCAACCACGCACTGGCTCGACTCGAATCAAAGACATCTCGCAAGAACTGATCTGTCAATTTTGGGAATAGACCGCTTACCCCCGACAGGGCTGCAAATTTTTCGATGTCCTTGATCGTCAATTTCCCAAGATGGGCTTCTTCCATTCGGTATCGTCCACCGGATTTGACTAATGGTAATGAGGCAAAGCGCACGTTCAAGTCGCGCTGCATCGTTCGCAGATTCACGCCAAATTCAGTCGCCAGGGATTGTGGGTCAAGCGATTCGCCTTGATTAAGTTTGGTGAGCACCTGCGACAGGCGATACACCAGAGTGTTGTGAGTTTTGGTGGAATGATTCATTGGCGTTCACAAGCAATCGGCCCTCATGGGATCCGGACCCTTGACATGTTAGGCGAAGATCAGTTTATTGAAATCAATTGTTCCCAACGACCTCCACCGACCGCATGAATTGATCGCCTTTCACCCTGCTGTTGCTGTGGGCGGCATAAGCCAAGGAACACACTAGCCTACAAGTACACCAGTCTTTGCAACAAGTACCCCCAGTGGGCTCAGGACAAGGGTGTTTGAGGGGCTACAGCCCCTGAGTCGAGGCGGGACTCTCGCAATGCGCAAAGCAGCACAATACAGTGCACAGCAATGCAAATGAAAATGTGGGTAAAAAAAGGGGTTGCAAGCCGTGACTGGCTTGCAACCCGCATGTTTCTTAGTATCACTGGCGGAGCAGGGGGGATTCGAACCCCCGGAGGGTTTTACCCCTCGCACGCTTTCCAGGCGTGTGACTTAAACCGCTCATCCACCGCTCCAGCGTGCTGAATTTTAACTGAGGGATGGCGCCAATTCGCTGGCGGCCTCCCGCAAGGCAAGAAAAAAGCCACCCGAAGGTGGCCTTTTCTCACAAGCAGAACGCAGGGATTACAGTGCGGTCTTCTTGCCAGCCTTGTAGACGGACAGGGTCATTGACGGGTTCTTCAACTCGCCATTGGGCTCAAACGCGATGGTGCCGGTAACGCCCTTGTAGCTGGCTTCGAGCAGCTTGGCGGTGTACACCTTCGGGTCGGTCGAATTGGCGCGCTTCATAGCGTCAACCAGAACGAACGTTGCGTCATAGGTGTAGGGGCTGTAAACCTGGAACTGGCCCGGGAACTTCTTGTCGTACTTGGCCTTCCATGCGGTACCGCCAGGCATTTTTTCCAGCGATGCGCCGCCTTCGGCGCAGATCACGTTCTCCAGCGTCTTGGCGCCAGCAGCCAGCTTGGCAACTTCTGCGGTGCAGATGCCATCGCCACCGTAGTACTTGGTGGTCGTCAGGCCGAGTTGTTCCATTTGACGCAGCATCGGGCCGGCTTGGGGATCCATACCGCCGAAGAAAATCGCATCAGGCTTCTTGGCTTTGATCGAAGTCAGGATCGACATGAAGTCGGTTGCCTTGTCGTTGGTGAACTGCTCGTCAACCACCTTCATGCCATTGGCCATAGCAGTCTTCTTGAACACTTCGGCAACGCCTTGGCCGTAAGCCGTACGGTCATCGATGATGGCGACGGTCTTGAGCTTCAAGGTCGAGTAAGCGTGCGCTGCCAAACCAGCGCCCAGGGCGTTGTCATTGGCAATAATGCGGTACGTGGTCTTGTAGCCGGGCTTGGTCAGGTTGGGGTTGGTTGCCGCGCCGGTGACGTGGGGAATACCGCAATCGTTATAGACCTTGGAAGCCGGAATGGTGGTACCCGAATTCAGGTGACCGACAACGCCTGCAACCTTGCTGTCGCACAGTTTTTGCGCTACAGCGGTGCCTTGCTTCGGATCCGCTGCGTCGTCTTCAGACTGCAGTTCGAACTTGATCTTCTTGCCGCCAATAACGATGTTCTGTGTGTTGAGTTCTTCAACTGCCATCAGAGCGCCGTTGTTATTGTCCTTGCCGTAATGGGCTTGACCACCAGACATCGGAGCAACGTGGCCAATCTTGACCACCTGCACGTCCTGGGCCATCGCCACGCCAGCGGCAACTGCCAATGCGGCGGCAGCGGTAATTTTCAATTTCATTTGCATAGACAACTCCAAAGTTTAAGAAAATGTGAATTAGTGACTAATTCCACGCCCTACACGATAACCCAATTTCTCGCGACTTGACCTAGGGAAGTCACCAATTCGGCCGGCAAAGCGCGGATTATTTGTCGGCAGACTCGCCTTTTGGCTGCTCCAAAGCCGCCCGCAGGCTCTCCAGTTGCTCGGCAAACAAGGTCCGCACCAGTTCGCGCACCTGTCGTTCAATCAGCGGATCGAGCCGGGGTGCTGGCGCAGCACCAGCGGCGGCTTGCGCCCCGGCGCCGGCGTCTGCTTGCGCCGTCGGCGGTGTCTGCACGATCTCGGTCAAGGTCGGCAAAAAGCGTGACGGAATGCGGGGTGAAGAATCCATCAGTCAGACGTTTTCAAGGTCAGGTCATGTCGCGTGATGGCGTAGCCACGATCGGTGTACTGCTTCCAGCGGGCGCGCGCCAGTTGCCGCTGCTGCTCGTCCTGTCCGACCAGTTCGATGACGCGCTCGAAACGGTCAAAACCCTCAGGCACCAAACGGCCAAGATTAAGCAGGACCTGATGCTGCGCTGTGCTCGCTATCGATGTTGCAAGGACCACCGGGGAGGCTGCGACCACCTGGGCTTCGCTGTCGGCCATGCAATGCGGCACAAAATCGGTCGCCGAGAAAGTCCAGAGCAAGGCATCAAGCTCCCGCAATGTGTCTGGCGGACCGGTCACCACCACCTTGGCGCCGCTGCCCACCGCCTTGCGCAGCAAACGACAGGCGTAGACCAAAAGGTCAGGCGCATTGAAGTGAAAGGCGACCTCGGTCACTGGCGTTTCCCCAGCGGGCTACTTTGCCGAAGCCAGCAGGTACTGCAGCAGCAGGGCCACCGGTCGCCCGGTCGCTCCCTTGGCGGCACCGCTCTTCCACGCTGTTCCCGCTATATCCAGATGCGCCCATGGAAATTTTCCGGCAAAACGCTGCAGAAACTTGGCCGCGGTGATGGCGCCACCAGCGCGACCGGAGACGTTGGCCACATCGGCAAAATTGCTCTTCAGTCCTTCGGCATAGTCCTCATCGAGCGGCATGCGCCAGCACAGGTCGGAACTCGCCTCGCCAGCGGCCAGCAGCGCGGCCGCCAGTTCGTCGTTGCTGGCAAACAGCCCGCTGCGCACGCCACCCAAGGCAATCATGCAAGCGCCGGTCAGGGTCGCGATGTCCACCACGGCGCGCGGTTTGAAGCGCTCGGCATAAGTCAGGGCGTCGCAGAGCACCAGACGGCCCTCGGCGTCGGTGTTGAGAATCTCGATGGTCTGGCCGCTCATGCTGCTGACCACGTCACCGGGCTTGATGGCGCGACCGTCGGGCAAGTTCTCGCAGGCCGGAATCAGGCCCACCACGTTGATCGCAGGCTTGAGTTCCGCCAGGGCTCTAAAGACACCCAGCACACTGGCGGCGCCCGACATGTCGAACTTCATCTCGTCCATTTCTGGTGCCGGTTTGAGCGAGATGCCGCCGCTGTCAAAGGTGATGCCCTTGCCGATCAGCACGGTTGACGCCACCGTCCTGGCCGCGCCCGTGTAGCGCAGCACGATAAAGCGCAGTGGCTCCTGCGAGCCCTGGGCCACCGCCATGAAGGAACCCATGCCGAGTTTGGCCACTTCCTTCGGACCCAGCACCTGGCAGGCAATCTTCGGGTATTTGGCCAGCGCGCGTGCCGCACCGGCCAGCATGCTCGGTGTGGCATGGTTGGCTGGCCGGTTCGCCCATTCCTTGGCGTACTCAATGCCCGCAACCGCCGCCGCCGTCTGCTCAAACACGGCCTTGAGCCTGGCTGCGGCTGGCAGCGCAAGCACAACCCGCTGCAGGGTGCGCGGCTCGGGCTTGGATTTGGTCGTCGTGAACACGTAACTGGCTTCGGCCAACGCCGCCATGCTCGCGCGCAGACCTTCGGCCTGGGGTTCCGTGGAAAAACATAGCACCAGTTTCTTCAGCTTGCTGCTTTTGATGGCAGTCACCGCAGCGGCCACGCCCTGGCGTAATTCGCTGACTGAGCCCTCGCCCACGCTGACCAGCACCAGACGCACACAAGCCAATCCGGTGGGGCGGTAAATCTGCAGCAATTTGCCTGCCTTGGTTTCCAGATCACCCGCCTTGTGCACCTGAGCCACCAAAGCGGACAAGGCATCCTTGCCCGGCTTGAAAGCAGCACCCAGCAGCACAATCATGGCGTCGCATGCTTCGTTGCTGGCGGCGGCCAGATCGAGCGTCTTCAGTTCAAAATTCATAATTCACCTTTTGTCCGGGGCACGAAGGCGGCCCGCAATGTTTCATAATAGGTCGGGATGTTATTCCATTCTTCCGTTCGCCAGGAGCTGGCACGCAGTTTTGGCGCCACGCTGGTGGTGCTTGTCACGGTCGTCATGACGATGACGCTGATCCGCACCCTCGGCCAGGCCTCGCGCGGCAGCTTCAATCCGTCCGACGTGATGCTCGTGATGGGCTACACCGTGCTGGCCTACATGCCGACCATCCTGACCATGAGCCTGTTCATTGCCATCTTCAGCACCCTCTCGCGCATGTACCGCGACAGCGAAATGGTGATCTGGTTTGGCAGCGGCAAGGGCCTGGCGACCCTGCTCAAACCACTGTTCCGTTTTGCCTGGCCGGTGCTGCTGGTCGTGATGGGGTTGGCGCTGCTGGTGCTGCCGTGGTCGAACAACAAGATTGAAGTGCTCAAGGAGCAGTACGAGCGTCGCGGTGACATCGAACGCGTGGAGCCAGGCCAGTTTCAGGAGTCGGCTGGCGGGACGCGGGTCTTCTTTGTCGAGAAGAATGCCAACGGCAAGGAGTCCGGCTCCAACGTCTTCATTGCCACAACGGAAGCGGGCAAGGAAACCGTCACCTCGGCCCGGCGCGGCCAGATTCAACGCGTCGGGCAGGACCGCGTTCTGACCCTCAACAACGGGCAACGGCTTGAAAACGTGATCGGCAAGGCCGAGTTCAAGATCAGTGAGTTTGAGGAATACCGCACTCGGGTCGGCGTCGACGCGCTCTCCAGTACGGACTTTGTGCCCGTCAACACGCGTGCCACGCTTGACCTGCTGAAGAACCTGTCCCTGCAGAATCTGGGCGAGCTGTCGTGGCGCTTCGGGCTGTTTCTGGCGGCCATCAACTTCGTCATCATCGGCACGGCAGTCTCCAGCGTGAATCCGCGTGTCGGGCGCAGCGCCAATCTGGTGTTTTCGCTGTTCGCCTTTGTTCTGTACAACAACCTGCTGAACCTCGGCCAGAACTGGATCGCCTCCGGCAAATTCACCTTTGCCGGCTACGTGCTGGGCCTGCACGGCAGTATTTTTCTGCTGGGTCTGTTCTGGGTTGCCAAGGGTCATAACAACTGGAGCTGGCGCAGCCTGTCCGGCATGGGCGCTTCGCGCCTGCGAGGCAAAGCAGCATGAGAACGATCCGGCGCCTGATTTACGGCGAGGTGTTGTCCGGGGTCGGCTTTGTCACCCTGTGCTTTCTCTGCCTGTTCTTTTTCTTCGATATTGTTGAGGAGATTCAGTCCATCGGGCGCCATGGCGAACAGCAGTATCAGCTGGTTCATGCGCTTAGCTACGTCACCCTGATGATTCCAAGTCATCTGTACGAGCTGCTACCGATCGCCGTGCTGATTGGCACCATTTTTGTGATGGCGCGCTTGGCCAAGAGTTCCGAGTACACCATCCTTCGCACCAGCGGGCTGGGGCCCTGGCGGGCCCTCAAGACGCTGCTGATCCTGGGGCTGGGTTACGTCATTCTGACTTTTGCCATTGGTGACTACCTGGCTCCCATGGCCGACCGCAGCGCCCAGTTGCTCAAGGCGCGCTACCAGGGACGCATCACCGTCGGTCATACCGGCGCCTGGCTGAAGGAGCGGCAGGCTTATTCGCAATTTGCGGTGAATGTCGCGGCGCTGGATTCGGACAGCAGCATGCGCGGCGTGCGAATTTTTGAGTTTGACAACCAGGGCTACCTGATGTCCATGATGCAGGCCGAGTCCGCGGTTCATGCGAAGGACGATTCCTGGACGCTCAGGCGCGTGCTGCGCACCGAGTTCGCGGCGCGGGAGGTGGATACGGCGCACATCGATCGGGCGCAGATGGAGAGCTTTCGCTGGCCGAACCAGATCAGCGCCGAAATGGTTTCTGCTGCCCTGCTCAAGCCCGAGCGCATGAGCACGATTGACCTGTTTCAGTACATCCGGCACCTCGACGCCAACGGCCAAAGCGCGCAGCGCTACCAGATCGAGTTCTGGAAGAAAGTCTTTTATCCCTTGAGCTGCCTGGTCATGGTGGTGCTGGCCCTGCCCTTTGCCTACCTGCACTTTCGCACCGGTGGCATCACCGGCTATGTGTTTGGTGGCGTCATGGCCGGCATCAGCTTTTTCCTGCTCAACAACGTGTTTGGCTACATCGGCAATCTGCAGAATTGGCAACCCTGGCTGACCGCAGCCTTCCCCGGCATCATCTATTCGCTGCTTTCACTGACTGCCTTTGGCTGGCTGGTTTTCAGGCGATGAGCGCGGCACGATTCTGATTGCGCGCATCGCACCGGCCTGATTTTGGCCGGGGCGAGTATGCGGGTAAGGCATAATAAATTTCATTGTTAGCTGAAATTTGATATGAACTTACACCAGTTTCGCTTTGTTCAGGAAGCGGTTCGACGCAACCTCAACCTGACCGAGGCGGCCAAAGCCCTGCATACCTCGCAGCCCGGGGTCTCCAAGGCGATCATCGAGCTTGAGGAAGAACTTGGCATCGAGATCTTTGCCCGCCACGGCAAGCGCCTCAAACGGGTTACCGAGCCGGGTCAGCAAGTGCTCAAGAGCATTGAGCTGATCCTGCGCGAACTGGGCAACCTCAAGCGCATTGGCGAGCAATACAGCGCCGAAGACAGCGGCACGCTCTCGATCGCCACCACCCACACGCAGGCACGCTACGTGCTGCCGGAGTCCGTCGCCAAGCTGCGTCTGGCCTACCCCAAGGTCAACGTCAGTCTGCACCAGGGCTCGCCCGATCAGGTGGCGCGCATGCTGATCGACGAAGTTGCTGAAATTGGTATCGCCACCGAATCGCTCGCCGGCTACACCGAACTGGTGACCCTGCCCTGCTACGAGTGGCAGCATGTGCTGGTGTTGCCGGTCGGCCACCCGCTGGGCCAGAAGGAGCACCTGACGCTCGAAGACATCGCGAGTGAGCCGCTGATTACCTACCATCCGGCCTACACCGGACGCACGCGCATTGACCACGCCTTTGCCACGCGCAAGCTCGAACCGCGCATTGCACTGGAAGCGATTGATTCGGACGTGATCAAGACCTATGTGCGGCTTGGCCTGGGCGTCGGCATTGCGGCTGAAATGTCGGTGCGCGACGTGGTTGCCGACGGCGCCGCGAGCGACCTGCTGGTGCGCCCGGCCGGTCATCTGTTTGGCCAGAATGTGACGCGCGTGGCCTTCAAGCGCGGTGCCTACCTGCGCAACTTTGTCTACAAATTTGCCGAACTCCTGAGCGACCGCCTGAACCGGACCCTGGTGGCCCGCGCCATGACCGGCCATGTGGATGACTATGAGTTGTAAAACCAATTATCCCGAAGTTCCTCGTTGTCATCCCGGACTCGATCCGGGATCCAGTGCTGCGCCGCGACTGGATTGCGGGTCAAGCCCGCAATGACAATTCGACGACGCAATGACAATACGTAAGGCAATGCCACCATTTTCGAAAGCACCAATCGATAAATCAAGCGATGACTACGCACCAAACTCCCCTCCTCCAAAGCAAGCTGCCCGCTGTTGGCACCACCATCTTTACCGTCATGTCGGCGCTGGCAGCGGAGAAGAACGCCGTCAACCTGGGTCAGGGCTTTCCGGACTTTCACTGCGACCCCAAACTGGTCGATGTCGTGACCGACGCCATGAAACAGGGGCTGAACCAGTACCCGCCGATGACCGGTGTACCGGTGCTCCGCGAAGCCATCGCAGCCAAGGTGGCTGCGCTTTACGGTCGCCAGTACAACGCGGCCAGCGAGATCACCATCACCGCTGGTGCTACCCAAGCCATCATCACCATCATTCTGGCCGTCGTCCACGCGGGTGACGAGGTGATCGTGCTGGAGCCCTGCTATGACAGCTATGTGCCCAACATCGAACTGGCTGGCGGTGTCGTGGTGCGCGTGCCCTTGACACCGGGCACGTTCCGCCCGGATTTCGACAAGATCAGCGCCGCCATCACACCCAAGACCCGCGCCATCCTGATCAACTCACCGCACAACCCGAGTGGCACGGTCTGGACCCGCGAAGAAATGCTCCGCTTGCAGGAAATACTGGCTCCGACCCAGGTTCTGCTGATCAGCGACGAGGTTTATGAGCACATGGTGTTCGACGGCCAGAAGCACCAAAGCGCAGCCCTGTTTCCAGACCTGGCGGCGCGCGCCTTCATCGTCTCCAGCTTTGGCAAGACCTACCACGTGACCGGCTGGAAAGTCGGCTACGTGGCTGCGCCCGCGAGCCTGAGCGCAGAGTTTCGCAAGGTGCACCAGTTCAATGTGTTTACCGTCAATACGCCGGTGCAGTACGGACTGGCCTCTTACATGGCGGATCCGACTCCGTATCAGCAGTTGCCCGCCTTTTACCAGCGCAAGCGCGACCTGTTCCGCTCGGGCCTGGCGCGCACCCGGTTCAAGTTGCTTCCGGGCGAAGGCACGTATTTCCAGTGCGTCAATATCTCCGAGGTCAGCGACCTGAGCGAGACCGAGTTCTGCAAATGGCTCACCTCCGAGATCGGTGTTGCGGCCATACCCCTGTCGGCCTTTTACGGCGATGGTTTTGACCAGCGCGTCGTGCGTTTCTGCTTTGCCAAGAAGGACGAGACACTGAATGCGGCGTTGGCGCGATTGGCCAAGCTGTAGCAATGCTCAGGTGTTGAGCTGAGCCCAGGCTTTGTCCAGCCTTTTCACGCTCACCGGCTGCGGCGTGCGCAGTTCCTGAGCAAAGAAGCTGACGCGCAGTTCTTCCAGCAACCAACGGAACTCCTGCAGTCGCGCGTCCTGCACGCCTTTGCGCTCGGCCACCAAACGCCAGTAGCGCTGCTCCAGCGGACGCAGTTCGCCTGCCTTGGCGCCGTCGCGCGCCGGATCCGCGCGGTACTTGTCAAGTCGCGCCGTGATGGCCTTGAGGTAGCGCGCAAAGTGCTGCAGCGCGCCCCAGGGTGACTGCGTCAGAAAGCGCTTGGGCATCAGGCGCGCCAGCTGCTGCGCACAATCGGCGCTGGCTTCCTGCGCGCTCTTGCTGTCCTTGATCTTGCGCGCCGCGCTGGCATGTTCCGTCAGAATGGTGGCGGCAAGCCGTGCCACCTCGTTGGCAATCAGGGTCAGGCGTCCCCTGCCCTCATCAATGCGGCGCTTGAAGTCAAACTCGTTGGTTGGCAGCGGCTCCAGCAGAAAGGCCCGCTCCAGTGCCACGGCAATGATCTGCTCGCGCAATTCTTCCAGCGTGCCGCCGCCACTGCCGTCGGCTGTCTTGCCGACCTGGGTGTACAGGACCGCCATCTTCTGAAGATCCGGAATGTTCTTTTCCAGGTACTTGAGGGCATCCTTGATCTGCAGCGCAAACAAACGCCGCAGCCCGACGCGGTGCCGGGCGGCTGCCACATCGGGTTCATCAAAGACTTCGATCGCCACCGCCTCCACAAGGTCAATCAGGCCCGGGTAGCCAATCAGCGTCTGGCCCCCTTTTTGAATTTCAAGCAGTTCCGGCAACTCGCCAAAAGTCCAGTCGGTGTAACGCTGACCAGCTGGTGTTGCTGGCGTCGGAGTCTTTGGCACATCAGCTTGCGACGCCTTGCCCTTGGCCGGCGGTGCACCAGCAGTGGCAGGAGCCGCGGGAGTGGCATCACGCGCCATCTTCAGGCCAGCCAGCGCCTGGGAGGCACCGCGCGCCTGGGCGCGCTCAAGGCCGACCTGGGCGCCCAGGCGCGCGGTGCCTTCCAGGCGCCGGCTGGCCTGGCGATGGCGCGTGATGCCA
>Ga0163199_1001499_pt1 | contig 14553 bp, 9 predicted proteins | sample PL_2010_150m_FD_113537 | JGI IMG/M metagenome (GOLD analysis project Ga0163199, IMG submission 113537) | Freshwater microbial communities from Powell Lake, British Columbia, Canada to study Microbial Dark Matter (Phase II) - PL_2010_150m | ecosystem: Environmental > Aquatic > Freshwater > Lake ... | reverse complement strand
TAGCCGCAATGCACGCCAGCTGAGTTGGCTAGCAGCGGCCACATCGTTGTCATCGACTGTGTCGCAACCACCTTGTCATCGACCAGCAAAGTACCCTCGCCTGCCTGTGGCCCGGTCTTACGGAAGGCAAAACATACGCGCAGGCACCCGACTGGCAGCCTATCGGGCGATTCGATTACGAATCGCCGGTCGGGACCGACGTATTCGTGCACCAATCGTCCGCCCTGCACGAACAGTGTGTAGCCTCCGGACCTGCCTCCCGCAGCCAGAATCACGCCCTCGGTGGTGGCGTCCGATATCTCTATGTCGGCCATGATCCGGTACGACCGATTGCCGATTGTCGGGGAGGCAACACGATCGATGCGCGCCATACCCTGCTGGTAGACGTAACGCAAACGACGCGGACTGTGAAACGTACGCATCGAGCGCTCGATGTCCCGGTCGTCAAGAGGCAGCACCTGATTGCGTTCAGCCTCGGCCCACCAGAGCTCTACCAGCGCCTTGACGCGCTCCGGGTGTTTCGCCGCAAGGTCGTTGCTTTCCGAGAAGTCGGTGTCGGTGTGATAGAGCTCCCAGCGGTCCTGATCGAAATCCGTGCCCTTGGCATGCCGCGTCACCGCCTTCCAGCCGTCTGACCAGATGCCGCGGTCGCCCAGCATTTCGTAGTACTGCACGTGCTTTCGCGTCGGGGCCGACGCATCGGCAAAACTGTAGACCATGCTGATACCGTCGATCGGCAGCTGCTCCACCCCGCGCACGACGGCCGGCGCTTCGAGCCCCAGGACGTCGAGTATTGTCGGCATCACGTCGGAACAATGGTGGTACTGGGTGCGAACCTCGCCGACGGCGTTGATTCCCGCAGGCCAATGCACGATCAGAGGGTCGCGAATGCCGCCGCCGTGCGTATCCATCTTGAACCACTTCAACGGCGTGTTCCCGGCATGCCCCCATCCGGCCGGATAGTGGTTGTTGGTGTACTCGCTGCCGAAGCGCTCGATATTGCCCAGCAAGGTTTCGAACGGTTCTTCCATGAACAGATAGTGCTTGCGCAGTTCCGCGTTACCGAGCGGCCCGCCTTCGTCGCTGGCGCCATTGTCCGAGAGCAGCACGAACAGCGTATTGTCCAGGAGCTTGCGCTGCACAAGGTAGTCGATCAAGCGTCCGATCTGGACATCTGTGTGGTCAAGAAAGCCGGCGAACACCTCCTGCAGACGCGCGCATACCCGTCGCTCGTCGGTGTTCAGTGTGGACCACGGTTTCACCTTGGGATTGAGCTCGGTGAGCGTCGTGCCCCGCGGAATCACGCCGAGCTCGAGTTGCCGCGCGTACCAACGGCGCCGCGTCTCGTCCCAGCCGCGATCGTATCGCCCCTTGTATTTGTCGATGTAGGCGCGCGGCACATGATGGGGCGAATGGCAGGCACCAAGCGCAAGGTAGGCGAAAAAGGGTTTTCCCGGAGCGGCGCACTGCTGGTCGCGGATAAAACCGATAGCCTCGTCGACCAGATCTTCGCTTAGATGGTAATCCGGCCGCTGCGGACGCCGGATCGCGTGATTGTCGCGGAACAGTTCCGGATTCCACTGATCCGTAAGCGCGCTGAGGAAGCCGTAATAGCGTTCGAAGCCGCGACCCAATGGCCAGTGATCGAACGGACCCGCCGCGGTCGCATCGCGCATCCGCATCAAATGCCACTTACCCACGGCAAAGCAATTGTAGCCCGCCGGGCGCAGTACCTCCGCGAGCGTGGCGGCTCGATGCGTCACCTGGCCCTGGTATCCAGGATAGCCGGCGCACCAGTCCGCGATGGTGCCCATGCCGACGGCATGGTGGTTGCGCCCTGTCAGCAGCGATGCGCGCGTCGGCGAGCACATCGCGGTCGTATGGAAGTTGGTGTAGCGCAGGCCGCGCGCGGCGAGAGCGTCGATCCGCGGCGTATCGATATCCGATCCGTAGCAACCCAGATGCGCAAAGCCGACGTCATCGAGCACCACCATCACGATGTTCGGCGCACCGTCGCGCGCGCGAACATCGGGCGCCTGCCAGGGCTGCGAGCTGCGATAGGTTTGGCCGATGACCCCGCCGAAAGCGTCGTCACGCGTGCTTCCGTTGCTTTTCGTCATTAGCGTCAATCCCCCCGGTTTTCGGGCGCGTCGCGGTAGATACGACCGCGCGCGCGAACCGGATCGAGCAAAGACCAGTCTCCGGACTCCACTTCGAAGCCGCGTGGATACGGCGGCCGCGGCTCCATGTTCAGCGACTGCATGACGCGGTCGTCGCGGTAGTAGCACTGTACGGTGACGCGCTCCAGGACCGTGACCAGCGGCGAGCGCTCGTTGCGAAACGCCTCGCAAGCGAGCAGCTGCTGCGCGCCGCTTTGCTCGGCGAAGATGCCGCCACTTAAGGCGGCGAGCCGCTGCAGCGCCGCGACGACGAGGCGTGCGTCGGTTCCGAGGCTCGACACAATGTCTGCGAATATTGCGTCGTCATCCGCACCGGGGACGCGGTATTCCTGACTGGCCGGAATCATAATGCCCGCCAAGCACCGCAGCGATCGGCGTTCATCCGCCGTCAATCGGTGATCTTCCGTCATTGAAGTCTCATTTGCCATCGGAATCTCAATCGAAAAGATTGGCCAGGCGCTGCTTGATGTTATCGGCGACGTACAGCGCCAGCGCTTGGATGGTAGCGGTGGGATTGACGCCCCCCGAGGTGACGAAGACGCTGCCGTCGACGATGAACAGGTTCTTGACGTCGTGGCAGCGCCCCCATTCGTTCACGACCGAGCGCGACCTGTCCCTGCCCATACGCGCCGTGCCCATCAGGTGCCAGCCGGCGCCCTGCATGGGCGATTCAAATGCGACCTCTCGCGCGCCGGCTGCGCGCAGGATCTCGCTGCCACGCGCCACTGCATGATCCAGCATCCTGCGGCTGTTCTCGCTCAGCGTGTAATCGATCTTCGGTGCCGGAATTCCGTTGGCGTCCCTGAGCGTTGGGTCCAGTGTCACGGTGTTGTGTTCTTCCGGCAGATCCTCGCAAATGGCGAGCATGCCGGCGCTGCGATCGAACCCCCTGCGTAAGGCCCGGTGATGATCCGCACCCCAGGGTATCCGGCCCAGACCCATGCCCCATAGCGCAGTGGTCACGGGACCGTGGCCGCGCGAGAACTGATAGGTGTACCCGCGAAGAAATCCTCTGGATAAATCCGTTTCGTAGAACTGCTGGCTCCAGGTGCAGATGTGCGGACCGCGGTAGCCGTCCAGAGGCTCGTCGAAGGCGCCCCGAATGGCGGCGTAGGGGTGGAACATGAGGTTCTTGCCCACCAGTCCACTGGAGTTGGCGAGGCCGTCTGGATGGTGCGGAGAGGCGGAATTGAGCAATATCCGCGGCGTGCCGATCCCGTTGCAGGCGAGGATCACGATTTCCGCCGCTTGAAACTGTTCGGCGCCGTCGGCGTCATAGTAGATCGCGCCGGAGGCCATGCCCTCGCTGTTGGTGGTGATTTCCCGCACGCGGCAGCGGGTGCGCAGCTCGACGCGGGCGCGGATGGCTTGCGGCCAATAAGTGATGTCGGTGCTCGCCTTGGCGCCCTGCGCGCACCCGCCTGTGCAATGGCCCAGGTTGATGCACCTAGCCCTGCCTTCGTATTCCTCTGTCGCCATCGCGCTGTCCGACGGCCACCAGTGCCAGCCCAGCGTGTTCATTGCCCGTCCCAGAGTCGCGCCCGTTTTCCCCAGCGGCAGCGGCGGCATCACCGCGGCCTTTGGTGGATACGCCGGATCGCCAGCCAGCCCCGCAATTCCCATCATGCGGTCGTTTTGCGCGTAGTACGGCTCGAGTGTAGCGTAGTCGATGGGCCAATCGTCGGCCACTCCATCGAGCGCGCGAACGCGAAAATCGGACGGATGCATACGCGGAAAGTGACCCGCGTAAAGTATGGTGCCGCCGCCGACTCCGTTGAAGTTGGCGATTTTGATCGGCGAGCCGGCTTCGTTGATCGGGTAGTCCGCCGCGTTGCCACGACGGTTCGGGTTGATGTTGAAGTCGCCCAGCTGGCGCGCTTCCCAGTCGCGGCCAGTGCTTGGATAGTCGGACGGCTTTATCCAGTCGCCCTGCTCGAGGCAGGCAATGCGCATCCGCGTATCGGCAAGACTCCAGCCGATGGCGGCGCCGGATGCACCGGCACCAATGATCAGTACGTCAACGGGTATAGTCATGTTGCGCGTCTGTTTGCGTCAGGCAGTGTTTTCAATCTGGCGGGAACACGGGGACTGCTGCGTCAGTTTCACGCGACTATCCCAACGCCGCGAACGGGCTGCAACCTGGCGCGCTGTCGGCGCCGCTGGCGCGTTCCAGCAGGTAGTCCGGGAACCCGTTCTTGGCATCCTGCACGCCAAGTTTGAATAGCTTGCGCACGATATCCGGATGCTTCGCGGCGACATTCGGGGCATCGGGTTCTGGCCGCGGCGAATCGTAAAGGAAGGCGCCGGTCCCGTCGATTTTACAGTTCATCCACCACTTGTCGTCGATGACAGTCATGGCCCCACCCCAGCCTACGGTAACATGGTCGCGAATCGGCGGCCCGCCCGCAAGCATCGTGCCGAGGAAAGACCTCCCATCCATTGGCGCCGGCGCGCCAATACCGGCCGCCTCCAACAGCGTCGCCGAGATATCATGGTGCTGCACCCAAGCATCGCAGCACGTACCTGCGCCCAGTTTCGACGGGTGACGCACCATCAGCGGGACTTCGTAGCTTTCAGGGTCTGAGGGGTAGCCGCGCTTTCCGATGTAGCCGCGCCGCTCCCACAGACTATGCCCGTGATCGGACACCACGACGACCAAGGACTCATCGAGAACGCCGGTCACGCGCAGCGTTTCCATTAGATGCCCGAACCAGCGGTCGCACATCTCGACCAGTCCGGCATAATTTGCCCGCGTACGCTTGACCAGGGCACTATCCAGCGAAGGCATCTCCGCGTAAGGCGAAATCACTTGTTCCTGCCCCTGGCTGGAATCGTATTTCTGGCGATAATGTTCCGGCACGAACCAGGGTTCATGCGGGTCGAACGACTCGACCGTCAGGAACATGCGTTCGGCGTCGCGGTTCTGCTCGATCCAGCGCGCAGCCTCCTGCATGACCTGGGCATTGAACCATTGCTCCTCGCGCACGCGATCGCGCATGTTGAGCAGCAGACGGCTTGAGAACCAGCGCGGAGTGAATTCCTTGCCGACAGTCGCCATCAGGCCGTTTCCGCGCAACTGCTGCATTTCGCGCGGAATCCAGTAGTCGATTTCCTCTTGAGTCGGCTCCGCGCCGCTGCGGGCAGGATCGGTCTCCTGGCCGCGAATGAAAGTCCACTGGTGAAAGCCGCGCCAGAAATTCTTCGATGGCTTGAACTGGTGATACAGATCGGAGATCAAACCCGTGCGAAAGCCCCCGGCGCCGAAGATTTCCGCCAGTGTGTGTTGCTCCTCCGGGATCGGTCCCCACCCGGGCGCGATACCCACGAAGTCGCCTTTGATGTGGCGGAAGTCCCCGTTGTGGAACGGATAGGTTCGCATGCCGGTATAGATCGCACGCCGTGCGCACAGGGTCGGCAGCGATTCCGGATAGGCCCGGGTAAAGCTTACCGCCTCCGTGGCGAACGCGTCGAAATTCGGTGTATGAATCGCGCCCCACGGTGGCGGTGTCCCATAGCTGCCAACGGCATCGCGCCTCAGCGTATCCAGGACGACCAGAATCACGTGACGTGCAGTTGCGGTGGATACGGACATTTACGGATCCTTTGCGAAATTATGGTAGATGGAATGACCAGGGCTCAGGCACTGGAGGCCGTCGAGTACGGTAGACTTTCATGTAAATGACAAGCAACGATCCGGCCGTCTGACACCGTTTTGGCAGCTGGTAACTCCACTGCGCAGCGGCTCATCGCTGAAGGACAGCGCGGATGAAACGGGCAGCCGGCGGGCGGGCGCAGCATACTCGGTACTTCGCCCGACGGCGGCACGAAGTTGCGCGCTCGTTCCAGCCGCGGATCGGGCACGGGTATGGCCGACAGCAGCGTTTGCGTATATGGATGAAGCGGCTCGCGATAGAGTTCGTCGCGCGGCGCGATTTCGACTATGCGGCCAACGTACATCACCGCAATCCGGTCGCTGACGTGTCGGACCACCGCCAGGTCGTGCGAAACGAAGAGATACGATAGACCGTAGCGTTCTTTGAGTTCGAGAAAAAGATTGAGGATCTGGGCTTGGATCGACACATCGAGCGCGGAGACCGGCTCGTCACAGAGCAGCAGGTTCGGCCGAACCGACAGCGCCCGGGCGATCGCCAGCCGCTGGCGCTGGCCGCCACTGAATTCATGCGGATAGCGATCGATGAAATCGCGGCTCAGCCCGACCGTTTCGAGCAGCTCTGCGGCGAGTTCGCGCCGCTCTGCGCGGGACTGGCCAATGCCATGCACCAGCATGGGTTCGCTGACCAGGTCGGCCGCCTCCATGCGCGGATTGAGCGAGCCGAAAGGATCCTGGTAGACCACTTGCATCTTGCGTCGCAGCGGACGCATCTCGCTGCGGCTGAAATCGGTGATATCGGTGCCCATGAATCTGATGCGGCCGGCGGTGGCGGGAATCAGGCGCAGCGCTGCCTGTCCGGTGGTTGTTTTGCCGCAGCCGCTTTCGCCGACCAGGCTCAGCGTTTCGCCTTCGCGCAACACCAGGCTGACGTCATTGACGGCCGGAACGATGCCGCCGCGCCAGTTCAGCGGTCCGCCGGGCGTGCGGAAGTGCACGCTGAGTCGTTCGACTTCGAGAACTGGCGGCTTGGCGTTCATTTACGCGAACCAGCAGGCCGCGTGATGCGCCTCAGATACGATTTCGAGCAGTGGACGCTCGGCCAGGCAGCGCGCCTGGGCCTGCGAACAACGTGGCGCGAAGGAGCATCCGGGCAAGTCGTCGACTAAAGAAGGCGGCTGACCCGGAATGGTATCCAGACGGTGCAGCACGGGACCGGCAAGGCTGGGGACCGAAGCCAACAAACCGCGCGTATAGGGATGCCGCGACCGCGCGTAGACTCTCTCGGCAGCGCCGGATTCGACGATGCGCCCTGCATACATGACGTTGACCTCGTCGGCGTAGCGCGCTACCACGCCGAGATCGTGCGTGATCAACAGCAGGGCTCCGCCTGATTCGCGCGTCAGCGCAGTCAGCAAGGACAGCACCTGCGCCTGCACCGTGACGTCGAGCGCGGTGGTCGGCTCGTCCGCGATGATCAGGCGTGGTTTACACGCCAACGCCATCGCGATCATGACGCGCTGACGCATGCCGCCGCTGAATTGGTGGGGATATGCCTGCGCGCGCTCCTGCGCATCCGGAATGTGCACCCGGTCGAGCAGCGCGACGGCTGCACGCTCGGCCTCGCGCCAGCCCATTCCCTTGTGACGCACCAGCGGCTCGGCGATCTGCCGTCCAACCCGCAAGGCCGGGTTCAGCGCGGTCATTGGTTCCTGAAAGATCATGCTGACTTCGTTGCCACGCACTTCGCGCATCTGTTTGCGCGTCAGTTTCAGTATGTCTCGGCCGTTGATGAAAATCTCACCCGCGACGACGCGCGCGGGTGGTGACGGCACCAGCCGCAGCAGCGACAGTGCTGTGACGCTCTTGCCGGCACCGCTCTCGCCGACGATGGCCACGACCTGGCCGGCGCGTGCTCGGAACGAAACGTCCTCGACCGCGCGAACCTCGCCGCGGTCGGAACGAATGCGCAGGGTGAACCCGCGCGCATCGAGCACGGGTAAATTGGTCGCACCGGGCGATTCCATCGGGTCAGCTCAAGCCTGTGCTGTCGGAGCTCAGAATCCCATATTCTTCTTCAACTCCGCATCCACCCACGCTCGCGCCCAGATTGGGGCGTTGCGCTGCGCGCCGACAGCCTGTTCACCTTCGTAGTTCTTCACCCAGGGCCACCAGAGGGTAATGGCGTTGGGCACAGGGATGAAGATGTAGGGCGCCTGTTCCATCATGTATGCCGTGAGCGCCTTGATTTGCGGAATGCGCTTGGCCTCGATGGGTTCGGCCAGTATTTTGGCGAAATCCGCGTTGAACTTTGCATCGTCCATGCGCGAAGCGTTCCAATTCGATTTGGGGTTGAAATGCTTGTCGAGCGACGCGATCGGATTGCTCAGGCCAACCTGGGTCCAGTAACCGGGGCCATGCTTCCTGGTGGTCATCAGGCTGAGGAAGGCACCGTATTCGAGCGGCTCGATCAGCACCTTGACGCCAACCTTGGAGAGATAAGCGGCGACCAGTTGCGCTGCCTCCATATCCTCCGGGATGTTGGTCGCAATCTGCATCTTAAACTCGAAACCGTTCGGATGACCCGCTTCGGCAAGCAGCGATTTCGCCCTTGTCGGGTTAAATTCGAACAGCTCCTTGACGCCGGCCGGCATCTGGTCCAGAGGCACGTAGTAATCACCCCAACCGCTCGACATTGGCAGGTGCATAAGCGACGCATGGCCGTCATAGAAGCCCTTGACGATGGCTCGTTTGTCGATCGCCATATTGAGCGCCCGGCGCACCCGAATGTCGTCAAATGGCTTCTGGTCGGTGCGCAGGGCGATGAACTTGGCGCCAAAATGCGGTCGCTCGTTGTACTTTACCTTGTCCAGTATGGGCTTTAGGAGTTCCAGATCTCGCCAACTGGCGTTGAGGATCACGTCTATCTTGCCGGTGCGAAACGCGGCGATTCGGGTCTGTTGGTCGCGGATGGTTTGCAACACCAGCGTATCGACGAAGGGCAGTTTGTATTTCTTGCCCGCAATCGTTTCCGAATCCCAGTAGCCCGGATTCTTGGTGTAAGTGCCGTAGCTGCCGGAGACAAACTCGGTAATCTTGAATGGACCGGTGCCACTGGCCTTGCGCCAATCGCTGCCACCGGCTTCGGCGACCTCGCGCGGCATGATCCCGGTGTAAAACCCATAGCCGATCCGCAGATCCCATTCGGCATGAAAGCGCTTGAGAAAATAAGTCACGGTATGCTTGTCTTTGGCCTCGACTCGATCCACAAAGTCCATATAATCCGCGTCGGCTTTCGGGCTAGCGCGCACCCGGTTGAAGTTATAGACAACATCATCGGCGACGAACTCACGTGCCTTCATCACTCCTTCGCGCGCCTGCCACATCACGCCCTTGCGCAACTTGAATTCCACCGATAGGGGCTTTTCGATAAGCTTCCAGCTCTCCGCCAATTCGCCTCGCTGCACCGATGGCGGCACCCAGGCTTCGCTGATGAATCGCTCCTTGCCGCCGCCTCGAACGCCTTTGGACAGGTCTCCGGCGATCAGCAGTTCCATGTAAGGGCCGGCGTCGACGTTGAGCTTCCAGTTCCAGTCGGCAGGATCCCAAGACAAGGCCGAAAGTCCGAACTGATATGGAGAAATTGTCAGCGTCCCGCCGTAACTGGGGGCTCCTTGCTGCGCGGTTACTCCCCCAACTACGCCGAACGCCAGTGCTATCGCCGTCGTCCATTGCCACAGCTGTTGCCTATTCATCGTCGCTCTCCTCCTGATTGGTAGGTTCATGAAATACGGCCGCCTTCTCCGCGCTGGCGCGGATCCAGCAGGTCGCGCAAAGCATCGCCGAAAATATTTATGCTGTAGACGACGATTGTTATCGCTAACCCAGGGAAGACTACGAGCCATGGATTGCGGAACATATAGGAACGGCTGTCGCTTAGCATGCCGCCCCAGGTCGGCGCCGGTGGCGGCACGCCGAGGCCTAAGAAGCTCAGCCCGGATTCCGCGAGAATCACCGCACCCAGGCGCGTGGTGAGCAGCACGATCAGCGGAGCAGCGATGGTCGGCAGAATATGCCAGCGGATCACATGCCAGTCGCCTCCGCCGATGGAGTGCCCGGCGTGTACATAGAGTTGCTCGCGCGCCGCCAGTGCCGCGCCACGAATTACGCGCGAACCGGACACGCCGTAGAGCAAGCCGAGCAGCACGATCAGCTGGGGCATGCCCGCGCCCAGGACCGAGACACCGACAATCAGCACGATCAAGTCGGGAAAGCTCATCCAGGCGTCGACGAATCGCTGTGTAACGGCGTCGATGCGACCGCCGTAATAGCCAGCCAGTACGCCTAGCGCCGCCGAGATCAGAATCGACAGCGTCGCAGCCGAAAGCGCGATGACCACAGACAGCCGCGCGCCGTGCACGATGCGGCTGAACACGTCGCGGCCCAATTGGTCGGTGCTGAACGGGTGTTCGAGCGACGGTGGTTTGAGTGTGTCGATCGGATCGACGTCGTTGATGCCGTAGGGCGCAATCAGGGGGGCGAACAAGGCGGCCAGAATCAAGACAACGAGAACCACGCAGCCGAATGCGCCGAGAGGCTTGCGCCGGAACAGGCGAACCAGGAACGTGCGCAGTCCGTGTGACCGCGCCGCGATTGCGGCGTGCGTGCTGGTGAGCGCGGGAACGGTCATCGCCTCAGCCCTGCCGGATCTTCGGGTCGAGCAGGCCGTAGCTCAGATCGACGACCAGGTTGATAAGCAGCACGCCACTGCCGACGAACAGAAAAATGCCGGTGATCAGCGGATAGTCGCGCTGCGATACCGCCTCCAGCAGCAGTTGTCCCATCCCGGGTAAAACGAAAATTTGCTCGACGATGACTGCACCGCCGAGTACCAGCGGGACTTGCAGGCCGATGATGGTGATCACCGGCAGCAAGGCGTTCTTCATCACGTGCCTGCGGATAATCGTGCCCTCGTCAAGGCCTTTCGCCCATGCAGTGCGGATGTAGTCCTGCCGCAGAACTTCGAGCACCATGGTACGGGTCATGCGCATGGTGATACCGGACAACGCGATGCCGAGGACAAGGGCGGGAATCGCCATCTGCTTGAAACTGAGCCACGGCTCTGCGAAAAAAGCGACATAACGTGTGGTCGGCGCCACGCCCCACCAGATCGAAGGAAACACCACGACCATGGTGCCCACCCAGAACACCGGCACTGCCAGCGCGGTGATCGCGATCGAACGGCCGATATAGTCGGCGGCAGTGTCCTGGCGGACCGCCGAAAGGATGCCGATCGGTATCGCGATCAGCAAGGCGAAGCCGATGGCCAAAGTTCCAAGGTAGAGCGTTGTCGGCAGGCGCTCGAAGATCAGCGAGGTCACGGATTGCTGCGTCCATAGCGAAGTGCCTAGATCGAGGCGCGTGACGATGCCGCTGAGCCAGCGCAGATACTGCAGATGCATCGGCTGATCCAGCCCGAGCGCCTGGATCAACTGATCCTTGGACTTGCGGTTCGCGCCGATGTCGTTCTGCGACAGCATCATGTCGATCACGTCGCCGGGAATCAGGTGCACCGCCGAGAATACGATGACACTGGCGAACAGAAACGTCGGAATGAGCGCGAAAAGCCTGCGCAGGAAGTAGGCGAGCATGGGCGCTAAAGCAGGTCGTACATCATGCAGCGACTCCAACTTCCTCGTGACACGTCCCAAGGCAATGGTACCGGCGCCGGGAACAATCCGCGACATCGGCTGGGCTGAGCGTCATGGACATTGTTTCGATCACCGCAGTCCCAGGCCGCAGTCGGCCAGCACCAGATCGGCACCCTTCTCGCCGATCATGGTGGCCGCCGCGTTGATGTTTCCAGAAACCATCAGCGGCATGATGGATGCATCGACGACACGAAGCCGCTCTACGCCATGCACGCGCAAACATGAGTCGACGACGGCGCGGGAGGGGTCCGGTCCCATAGTGCAGGTACTGGCTGCGTGGTAAGTAGTCTTGCAGGTTGCAAGTGCATGACTTCGAAGGTCGGCGTCCAGCGCCAAGGCGCCCGCCGGACGTTCGCGCGCCGCGATCAGGTCCGCCAGCGGCTTGGTTGCGGCGATCTTGAGCACGATCTTCAGGCTGTCGAGCATTACCCGCATGTCGTTTTCGGTCGCCAGAAAATTCGGATAGATCAACGGTGGCGCGGCCGGGTCGGCAGATGCGATCGCCAGGCGCCCGCGGCTTTCGGGCCGGCAGGGGCTGACGTTGATCGCCATCCCGCTGAATCGGTCCACCTGCAGCGACGCGGCCGACGAACTACGCACCTGCTGAAAGCTCATTGGCAGAAAGTACAGTTGCGTGTCCGGCCGCGTCTCGTCGGATCTTGTGCGCAGAAACGCGCCACCCTGGTTGATGCTTAAGCCGAGAAGGCCGCGACGCGCGAAAACATATTGCATACCCGCGATCAAGCGTCCCAGATAAGGGCGCAGTTTGTCGTTGATAGTCGGCACCTTCATGCGAAAGGCCATGCCGCACTGCGCATGATCCTGCAGATTTTCGCCGACGGCCGGCAGATCGTGGACCAGTGGAATTCCAAGCCTTTGCAACAGCGCGCCCGACCCGATGCCGGAATGCTGCAGCAGCATGGGCGAGTTGATCGCGCCTGCCGACAGCAGCACTTCGCGCCTCGCCCGGGCCTGGTAGGCATCGTCTTTGCGACGGTATGCGACGCCGATTGCGCGGCGGCCTTCGAACAGCACCCGCTCGACGTCGGCGCCGGTTTCGACTACGAGGTTCGCGCGCCGCATTGCCCGCGCAAGAGACCCGGTTGCGCTGCTCGAGCGGCGGCCGTTGCGAAAATTGAACTGATATAGACCTACGCCTTCCTGGCGCGGACCGTTGAAATCCGGATTGTCCGGGTAGCCAAGCGCCATTGCGCTGTCGAGCGCCGCCCTCACCACCGGGTGCTCTCGGCCCTTGATGCTCGACACGCATAGGGGACCACCGGTTCCATGTAGTGCGTCTGCACCGGCGTCGTTGTCCTCCGACTTCTTGAAATAGGGTAGGACGTCATCGAACCCCCAGCCTGGATTGCCCAATCGCGCCCACTCGTCGTAGTCCTCGCGCTGGCCGCGGATGTAGACCATGGCGTTGATCGAACCCGAACCGCCGAGGATCCGGCCGCGGGGCCAGTAGTCGGCGCGCCCGCCCAGGCGTTGGTCCGGCTGCGTCGTGTAGCACCAGTTGAGCGATCGGTCGAAGAAACACTGCCCGAAACCGAGCGGCATGTCGACGAAAAACCGGCGATGCGTACCGCCGCTCTCCAGTAGCAGCACGCGATGGCGACCGTCCTCGGTCAACCGGTCGGCAAGGACGCAGCCCGCCGAACCGCCGCCGACAATTATGAAATCGTAATCCGTCTGCACCCGAGTATCCTAGGCGGCGTAGCGAAGATATACCGCGAACTCGGTGGTATAGAAATTCGCCGCCGATTGACCTACCGAGCACGCGCCGACACCGGAATCCTTGGCGCCGACAAAGGGCATGTTCGGATCCGTCGCAGTCTGATGATTGACATGCACCATGCCGGCCTCAACGACGTCGACAAAGTGCTGCACCATACGTTGGTCGTTTGAGAATATCGATGCGGCCAGTCCGTAATCGACTCCATTGACTATATCGATGGCCTGGTCGATGCTGTCATAAGCGAGCACGGAAAGCACCGGTCCGAAAATTTCCTCGCGCGCGATACACATCGCCGGCGTCACTCCGCAGAACAGGGTCGGCTCAATGAAATAGCCCGTTTCCCAACCGGCGGGCTTTACCGCCTGTCCGCCGGCGACCACGCTGGCGCCATCGGCCCGACCCTTGGCTATCATCCCCATTACCTTTTCGAACTGGGATTTCATCGCCATCGGCCCAACACGGACAGTATCATCGAAACCGTTTCCCACCTTGAGCGATCGCAGTCGTTGCGCCAGACCGGCTTCGACGTCCGCCACCAGCGTGCGCTTGACAAGTATTCGGCTAACGGCAGTGCAGCGCTGGCCGGCGTTATTCATCGCACCCCGAACGATTTCATCCAGACAGAAATCCAGATTGTCGGTGTCGTTGAGCACGATCGGATTCTTGCCGCCGAGCTCCAGCGAAACTTCGGCCAGGGACTTGGCCGCCAGCTCGTAGACCGCGCGCCCGGTGGCGACCGATCCGGTGAATGTCACGGCGTCGATGTCAGCATGCGACACTAGGGCCCGGCCCGTGCTCGCCCCTCCGAGCACAAGACCGAACAGCCCATCAGGAAGGATCCCGTGGGCCAATTCGGCAGCGATGCAGGCGGCGGCTGGCGTAAACTCCGACGGCTTCAATACGATGGCGTTGCCGAACACCAGCGCGGGGACAACCTTGCGCAGCGGCGTCAGCACTGGATAGTTCCAGGGCGTCACCGCGGCGATGACTCCGCGCGGCCGGCGCAGCGCCAAATTGCGGAAGTCGCGGCGGCGCGAAGGCAATACCTGCCCGATCGGCCGCGCCGCTTCGCCCGCCATGAACTCCGCCTCCATCAGGGAGTAGGCAACTTCGCCGCGCGAATCAGCCAAGGGTTTGCCCATTTCGCGGGTGATCGCCTCGGCCAGCGCATCGGAGTGGCTGCGCAGCTTCGCGATGTAGGCATTGATCAGTTCCTCGCGTTCCAGACCCGGAACCCGCGACCACTCGCGCTGGGCGCGACGGGCAACCTGGATTACCCGGGCGATCTCGGCTGCCGTAGAGTTGGTATAG
>Ga0163199_1001497_pt1 | contig 14569 bp, 11 predicted proteins | sample PL_2010_150m_FD_113537 | JGI IMG/M metagenome (GOLD analysis project Ga0163199, IMG submission 113537) | Freshwater microbial communities from Powell Lake, British Columbia, Canada to study Microbial Dark Matter (Phase II) - PL_2010_150m | ecosystem: Environmental > Aquatic > Freshwater > Lake ... | reverse complement strand
CGGAAGCGACGCGGCAAACAAGCTGACGGCGAGGAGGAGTCGGTAGGATAGCGGGTATGAGCGGGGCAGCGGTGAGATCATTGGGGTATGCCGGCGGGCGGGTGAGTTTGCGGGGTGAGAGTAGATGCCGCTCTGGCTCCGGCGGATACTCTCACTTCGCGGGGTGATGGTTAGGGGTCAGGTCGGAGACCTGCCCTACTCGGCGCAATCCAGGGCGGACATGACCTGCTCATTTTTCAAGCAGTTCGATCTCGGCGATGGTCGGGCCGTCGGTGGCGTCGAGGATGTTGAGGCGGAACTCGCGCGCGGTGATGGGTGGAAACGCCTTGGTGAAGGCGCGGCCGATCTTCTCGCCGGCGAAGATGGTTTTCCAGGCGTCGCCTTCGCGACACTGCAGTTCGAATTTCCGCACGCGCTCGGCGATCGCTTCGTCGATGCGCACGCGCGCGACCGTCACCGGCTTTTCCAGGTCGCGCGCGATCCAGGCCTGCTTGGTGCCGGGGTCGGTGGCCCAGCGGGTCGAGGGATCTCCGTCGAAGGCCTGCTGCGGGCCGAAGTCATTCACGTTGGTGTGATAAGTGGAGGACGCCGCGGCCTTGACAACCGGCTTGAAGGCAATGGCCGGAATGTCCATCGCGGTGCCGGCGAGTTCGATCTTTACGACGGTGTCGATGGCGTCGCGGGCCGCGGCATCGACGGCGACGGTGAGCTTGCCGTCCTGCTGGCGCACGGTCGCGCGCCCGCCGCCGAGCAGCGCGGCGGACTTTACGGCGCGCGGCAGGGCGGGCAGTTCGACCACGTCCTTGTCCCACCGAAACACGTGGAGGTAGACCGTGCTGTCCCGGCGCGTGCTCGCCGCCGTCGTGGTCGGATGCCACGGGCCGCCGCGCGTGCCGTAGATGCTCTCGCCGTTCTTCGCGAGCCACGCGCCCATTTCCTTGAGGCGTGTGACTTGGCGCGGCTCAATGCGGCCGTCGGGCATCGGGCCGACGTTGAAGAGGAGGTTGCCGTCGCCGCCGCTGCAGGAGACCAGCGTGCGGATGCATTCCTCGAGCGATTTCATGGTGTCGTCCGGCTTCCACGCCCACTGGCGGCAGATGGTGATGCAACTTTCCCACGGGCGGGTGTCCTGGTATTTGCCGACGCGCTGCTCGGGCGTGTCGAAGTCCTCGGGGAGACCGTTGCGGTTGTTGATCAGCAGGTGCGGCTGGAGTTCGCGCGCCATGCGATTGATGGCGACGCCGTCGTAGTCGGCGGCGGTTTTCCCGAGGCCATCGAACCAGAGGATGTCAACGCGGCCATAATTCGTGAGGAGTTCGCGCACCTGGGTCTTGAGGTAGTCGAGATAGCGCGCGTGACGTTCGGGCACGAAGGCGTCGGGGTGGTGCCAGTTTGGCTGCGAGTAGTAGAGGCCGAATTTCAGGCCGGCGGCGTGGCAGGCTTCGGCGAGTTCCTTGACGACATCGCGGCGAAACGGACTGAGCGGGCTGGTGATCTTGTAGTCGCTCGCCTGCGTGTCGAACATGCTGAAGCCGTCGTGATGGCGGCTGGTGAACACGAGGTATTTCATGCCCGCGGCCTGCGCGATCGCCACCCACTCGCGGGCGTTGAACTGGACCGGGTTGAATTCCTTGTAGAGGTTGTCGTAGACGTCGGCCGGCACCAGGGTGCCCGGTCCACGATAGCCACGGCGCTCGCCGGAGCGCGACCAGCCGATCTCGGTGCCCTTGAGCGACACGGGGCCCCAGTGGATGAAGAGGCCGAAGCGGTCGGTCCGCCACGATTCGAGGGCGGCGGCCCGCGGCGATTCGGCCCCGCAGGCGCCTTGGCGCGCGGCGAGCAGACTGAATAAGACGAGAAGAAGGCGGAGTCGGAGTTTCATGGGGAAGAAAATGGCGGCGGTGAGGCGATGGCTGCGCGCCCGATATCGGCGAAGTCAGGAATGGAGGGGTGGCGTGGCGCGCGCAACGCGGCAGTGGAGCAATCCTAGCAGCTAAGTCGTTCGCAGATTGACCGCGTAGGATTCTACACAGACCGTGATCGCGTGAACCGCTCACCGCCCGCCGCCCAAGGCCCGACGCATCTCCAGCGCGTCGACGCGCACCGGCCGCTGCTGGCATCGATTCGCGCCGGCAAGATCGATTTTCATGCCCTGGGCCGCGGACACTATCCCGGCGAGCGGCTTGCTCCGCGGCAGTTGCCCGGCTTGCTCAGCCTCGGGTTTTGGGATGCGCGCGGCGATCAGGACTGGGGGATGGACTCGCACCGCAACGAGGGCGTGGAGCTTTGTCTGCTGGAAACCGGCACCATGACCTTCACCGTCGATTGGAAGACCTATCCGCTGCGGCCCGGCGATCTCACCATCACGCGGCCTTGGCAGGCCCACCGGCAGGGTGATCCCCACATCGCGGCCGGCCGGCTGCACTGGGCGACCATCGCGGTGCAGGCGCAGCGGCCGGACCAGTTGTGGCGCTGGCCCAAATGGGTGGTGCTGGATCCGGCGGACCAGGCGGAGCTAACCCGCCGGTTGCGGCTCACCGATTCGCCCGTGTGGCGCGCGTCGCCCGATGTCGTCCGCAGCTTTCAGCGGATGGCGCGAGCTCTGTCCGGAAGCGCGGCGAGCCGCAGCATTTCCCGCGCGGCGGTGGAATTGAATGAACTGCTCCTCGGCGTGCTCGAGATGCTGCGGGCGGAAAATCGCGCCGAGCGCCCGCGGCTGGCGAGCCCCGAGCACTCGGTGGAACGATTCCTCGGCGACTTGCACCACAACCTCGCGAGCCTGCAGCGAAGCTGGACGCTCGCCGACATGGCGGCGGCGTGCGGGATGGGCACGACCTTGTTCAGCCGCCTCTGCAGCCGCCTGACCAACGCCAGCCCGATCCGCTACCTCAATCTGGCCCGACTCGATGCGGCCGCGCGCCTCCTGCGGGCCGACCCGGTGCGCGGCGTGACACGCATCGCCTTCGACTGCGGGTTTCAGTCCAGCCAATATTTCGCCAACGAATTCCGGCGTCGCTTCGGCTGCAGCCCGAGTGAATTTCGCCAGCGGGCTGGCGGGACGGCGACCACCTAATCGCGCAGATGGCGAAAGACTTGCTGCGGTGCCGGACGCGATTGACGCGCACGTGGCGAATTTCGTCTCGCGTCCACGGCGGGCGGGCTCGAAATACCGACGCCCTTTTCCCCTTGCGCATGGATCCCCAAACACAGCCAGCGGACTTCTTCCGCTCCGGCACCGACGACCTCGCGGGCGCACCGAGCCGGCACGAAGGCCGCTGATGGAGCGACCAGAACTTTCCCGCACGCGGGCGGCCCGCCGCTATGCGGTGCTCGGCCTTGTGCTGGTGGCTTTCGGCGCGGGTTTGGCGAAAGTCGCCCGGCGTGCGCCGCCGATGCCGTTTCGGGTGCCAGCAACTGCGGTAACCGGTCTGAGCAACTCCGGGGCGTTGGACTCGCCGGCTGCGATTGTCGAAGCGGGCCCGCGCGGGAATTTTGTTTCTCACCGAAAACTGGTCCACACCCACGCGGCCTCGCTGGTGGAATTAAGCGGCGGCATGGTGCGTGCGTTCTGGTATGCGGGCACCGACGAAGGCACGCAGGATGTGACTATCCAGACCGCAGTGCTCGATCCGCGCAGCGGGCGGTGGAGCGCCGAACGGATGGTGGCGAGCCGGGAAACGACCCAGCGCGATGTGTTTCGCTACGTGAAGAAAGTCGGCAACCCGGTCGCGGCGCGTGCGGCGGATGGAGCGTTGTGGCTGTATTATGTCACGGTTTCGCTCGGTGGCTGGGGCGGAAGCTCGATCACCGCGATGAGCTCGCGCGACGACGGGAACACCTGGGGCCAGGCGCGGCGGATCATCACGTCGCCGTTCCTTAATTTGAGCACGTTGGTGAAAGGGCCGCCGATCGCATTTGCGGATGGCACGATGGGGCTGCCGGTTCACCACGAGTTCATCGGAAAATTTGGCGAGCTGCTCCGGATCGACGCCGGCGAATCCGTGATCGACAAGACCCGGCTGAGTTCGGGACGCGTGGGTCTGCAGCCAGTCGTGCTGGTGGAGGACGCGCGCCGGGCGCTCGTGCTGATGCGCTACGCGGGCAAGACGCGGCCGAATCGCGTGCTCAGCACGACGACCGCCGATGGCGGACTCACCTGGACCGCGCCGGTGAAGTCGGCGCTCGCCAATTCGAACTCGGCGCTGACGGGCTTGGTGCTGCCCGACGGGCGGATGCTCGTCGCGCTCAACAACACCGAGGACAAGCGCGATGTCTTGTCGCTGGTGATTTCTGGCGACGGCGGTGCCACGTGGAAGACGGTCGGCATGGTCGAGGACAAGTCGGGAGCCGAATGGCAGGGCATGGACGACGCCCACTATGCGGCCGCCATCGAGACACTCGCGCGGGCGACGGACAGCGACGGCGCCGGCTTCGCCGAATCCGTCAAACGCCAGATGCACTCGCCGAAAGGGTGGTCGTTCGAGTTTTCCTACCCGAGTCTCATCCGCACGAGCGGCGGCGACTTCCATCTCGTTTATACCTGGAACGAGGCGTTCATCAAACACGTGCAGTTCAGCCAGGCGTGGCTGGACCAACGCTCGAAATAAAATGTCCGGGCCAACCTTCACCGATCTCACGGGACTTGCGGGCGTGGCGCTCGCGCTGGGCGCGACGGTGCTCGCGCTTCCCGGGGTGCGGCGGCTCACACGGCCGAGACGCGGGGCGTTGCTCGGAGCTGTCGTCATCCTGGCCCTGATCCCGATCGGCACACTGCCGGTGGCTGCGGCCGTGCGCGGCGTGTTCGGCGACCTGAGCATCACGACCCTCGTTTTGCTCGGCAGCGCGATGTTGCGCGGCCTGACCGGCTGGCCGCCGGTGAACGACCGGGCGCGAGTTGCGCTGCTGGGGTTCGTGGCGGTGGCAGCGCTGGCGCTTTATCCGATGGCGCTCGGCGTCGGATTTTTCGATCCGTATCGCTCGGGCTACGGCTCACCGTGGCTCGTCGGCGGGTTGTTGGCGGTGGCGTTGGCGGCTTGGTTCGGCCGACTCGAATTGGCCGCAACCTGCCTCGCGCTCGCGACGCTCGCGTGGACGCTCCGGTGGTATGAATCCACGAACCTCTGGGATTATCTCCTCGATCCACTGGTGGCGGGCTACGCGCTGGGGAGTCTCGCCGTTCGCGGAATGAAGCGGGCTCTGGGTGCATTTCGCGGAACCGCACCGGGCGAAATCGCTGCGCCGCGTTGAGCTGCGGCTGGGCCGGTGCGCGCCGATCGCCGGCTATTTTTCCGCGGCAGGTTTCTGGTTGTTCAGAAGCAGGTAGCGGGACGTTTCGTAGAATGCGTTGGCGAGGTTCTGATAATCTTCGGCCGGAGCGCTCGGCGTGGCGGGCGGCTGAGTCGTGAAGTCGGCCCAGACCAGTTCCGGATGACTTTCATCGAGACGGTGGCGGGCAAAATGCCGCTGCTTGACGAGCCCGATGACGTTCTCGTGCCGATCGATGATGAAGGCGGCATTCGAGGCGCCGCCGTCGATCTGCTGCTGACGCAGGAGGTCGCGGCCCAGCGTGCTGTTGCGATATGGGATGTTCACGAGGCCCGCGAGCGTCGGCAGGATGTCCACCATCGAGGCGACGGCGTGGATGCGCTGCGGCGGGATGAGCTTCGGCGCGTAGAACAGCAGTGGCACGTGATAGGAGGTCAGTTCCTGCTCGGTCCACGCGGGCGGAAACATGGTGCCGGCGTTGCCGTCGATGCCGTGGTCGCCGACGAAGATGAAAATCGTGTTGGCGAAGGACGGTGACTGGCGCGCCTGCTCGAAGAATTTCTTGAAGCAATAATCGGTGTAGCGAAACGCGTTCATCTCTTCGAGCGAGTCGAAGCCGCATTGCTTCAGTTTTTCGAGCGGGATCTCCCACTTGGAGAATTCCTTCAGGTCTTCGTCGGGAATCGTGTAGGGCCGGTGATTATCGGCGGTCTGGATGCAGGCGAAGAACGGCTTCGTTTGCTGCGCGAGCACGGCGTTGGCCTCGCGGAAGAGATTCTTGTCGCTGATACCCCACACGTCGACGCGCGGCGACCGGTAGCTGTTCTCCTCGTAAAGATGGAGGCCTTGGATGTTGTTCGTCAGCAGGCCGCGGATGTTCGCCCAACTGGTGCTGCCGCCGATGAAGTAGAGTTTTTCGTAGCCCATGAAATCGTTGATGATCGTGTGCTGGTCGACGAGCGCAGGATTGCGGCTGGCGGTCTCCACCGCCTCGACGTCGGGCGTGCCGGTGATGGTCGCCCAGATGCCGCGCGCCGTCCCGTAATGCGGCGTGTAGCAGTTGTCGAAAAACAGCCCCTCTTTGCAGAGCCCGGCGAAAAACGGCGTGGTGTCGAGCGGGTTGCCCCACATCGAACTCTTGTAGGCGCTGAACGATTCGCAGATCACGAGCACGACGTTGGGCTGGCCGATCGTGACACCGCTGCGCGCGGGAATCCGGCGCTCAAACGTCAGGCGCTGCGGGTCCGGCGCGTCCACGCCCAGATACGCGCTCATCAACGCGTAGTGCTCGCGCACCTTGGCGGCCTCGAAGCCGGAGGTGCGAAAGTCGAGCGAGCTGAGAAACGACTGCACGGGATTCAACGCGAGATTGGCGAGGAGGTCGTTGCGGAGGTTGAACGCGTCGCTCCAGCGCAGCGGATACTGGCCGACCCGGCCGAAAATGCTCACGAGGCAGACCAGCAGCGTGCCGGTGAACCAGGCGATCCGCGCGGGTCGCCGCAGGGTGACGGTCACCGCGGCGGCGCGCCGGTGCAGAAAGGCGAAGCCCGCCATGAAGCTGGCCAGCGCCGCCATGATCGCGAGCAGGATGCGCACGATCGGGTAGGACTGCCACAGCATCCCGCCGGAAATCTTGGCGTCCTGCAGATACCCCAGCACCGAGGCGTTCAACCGCTGGTTCAAATACCGGTAGTGCAGAAAATCGGCCGCGTAGAAAACGAGCAGCACCGCGCTGAAGGCGCCGAGCAGGGTCAGCCAAAACCTTCGGCCAAACGCACTCGTGAACGCGCCGAGCCACCGGTTGCTGCCGAGCACCAGCAACGCAAGCATCGCGCTCGCCACCACGCGCGCATCGAACCGGAATCCGAGCCAGAAGCCGGGCCACGCTTGCGCCAGCGGGACGCGTTCGCGCACAAAAACAACATACGTGCCGGCGCGCAACAGCGTCATCGCGACAAGAAGGGCGACGGCCAACGTGGCCATCCACCGGATCAGGCGAGGAACGGGCCACATGGAGTTCTTAGCCGCTCGGCGAGTTGGACGACCAGCGGGCGGGAGGGTGCGCGGCGAGTGGGCAGGGGAAAATCATTGCAGCGGGTGCACGGCGTAGGGGAGGCAACCAAACGCGTCAACAGCGTTACCCATCGCATCACCGCCAGCACTCACGCCGGTCGGCCGGCGCCGCGAGATTCAGACCAGCAACAACGCGGGAGCCTCGAGGAGTTGCTTCAGCGCGTTCAGGTATTGGGCGCCGACTGCACCGTCGACGACGCGGTGGTCGCAGGAGAGGGTGAGCGTCATGGTCTGGCCGATGGCGAGCTGGCCGGCTTTCACGACGGGCTTCGTCACGGTCGTGCCGACGGCGAGGATGGCGGCGTTCGGCGGATTGATGATCGCCGAAAAACGCGGGATGCCCATCATGCCGAGGTTGGAGACGCAGAAGGTGCCGCCGGTGAATTCTTCGGGCTTCAGTTTCTTCTCCTTGGCGCGCTTGCCGAGCGTCTTGGCCTCGGTGCTGATTTGGAAAATGCTCTTGAGGTGCGTGTCGCGGATGACGGGCGTGATCAGGCCGTCGTCGATGGCGACCGCGAAGGAAACGTGGGCGGCGGCGAAGTAGCGGATTTGCGAACCTTCCCACGAGCCGTTGACCGCGGGCACCCGGCGGAGCGCCTCGGCGCTGGCCTTGAGGATGAAGTCGTTGACGGAGAGTTTGACGCCTTCTCTTTCGAGGCCGGTGTTGAGTTGCTCGCGGAGGGCGAGGAGCGGGGCGGCGTCGATTTCAATTTCGACGTAGAAGTGCGGGAGCTGGGTCTTCGACTCGACGAGCCGGCGGGCGATCGCGCCGCGCATGTTGGAGACGGGGACGGCGCGTTCGTCTTGGATCGGACCCTTGGAGAACTGGGACAGACCCGAGGGAGCGAAGGTGGAGGCGGCGCCGATTGAGGATTGCCGATTGCCGAGTGCCGAATTGGCGGAGCCCGATTTTTCCGCTGCGAGGATGTCGGCGCGGATGATGCGGCCGCCGGGGCCGGAGCCAGTGAGGCGCGAAAGATCGATGCTCTTTTCGGCGGCGAGTTTCTTCGCGAGCGGGGAAATCTTGACGCGTTCCCCGGCAGCCCGCGCGGGTGCGGCGGGAGGAGGAGTGACGGTGACGAGGACCGGCACCGCCACCGCGGCGGGGGGTGCAAGGGGCGCGACCGCTGCGGCCACCGCGGCGGTAGAACTTGGCAACACTTTCGGCGCCGGAGATTCGACGTTCTCGCCCGGTTTGCCGATGGCGCAGAGGGCGGCGCCGATGGCGACTTGCGAGCCGGCGGGCGAAAAGATCTTCAGCAGCGTGCCGTCGAAGAAGCTCTCGAGTTCCATCGTGGCCTTGTCGGTTTCGACTTCGGCAAGCATGTCGCCGGACTTCACGGCGTCGCCTTCCTGCTTCAGCCACTTGACCAGCGTGCCCACCGTCATGGTGTCGCTGAGTTTCGGCATTTCGATGATGTTAGCCACGGGAGAGAGAGTAGGATTTCGGAAACTGAATTAACCACTAATCCACACTAATGAAAACTAATCAGGAGCGGAACATTAGTGCTCATTAGTGTGGATTAGTGGTTCCGAGTTTTCAGGCGAGGGCCTCGAGGGCGGCTTTGAGGATGCGCTGCGGGTTTGGGAGCTGCTCGGCTTCGACCGGCGGGCTGTAGATCGCGGGGGCGTCGATCGTCGCGAGGCGGTGGATCGGGCCGTCGAGTTCGTCGAAGGCTTCGCGCTGGATCATAAACGCCAGCTGCGAGCCGACGCTGGCAAAGGGTTTTTGTTCTTCGACGATCAGCACGCGGTGAGTCTTCGCGACGGACGCGAGCACGGTGTCGACATCGAGCGGGCGAATGGTGCGCAGGTCGACGACTTCGACCGAGATGTCGTGCTCCTTTGCCAGCGTCGCGGCGGCGGCGAGCGAGTGGAGGACGCAGCGGCCGTAGGTGACGATGGTGAGATCGGTGCCGGCGCGTTTCACGTCGGCGAGGCCGAGCGGGACGAGATGCTCACCCTCGGGGACTTCGCCTTTCTCGCCATAGAGGATCGTGTTTTCGAGGAAGAAGACGGGGTCGTTGTCGCGGATGGCAGACTTGAGGAGGCCCTTGGCGTCGGCCGCGGTCGCGGGGACGACGACTTTCACGCCGGGGTGATTCGCCAGGACATTTTCCGGCGTGTGCGAGTGCGTGGCGCCGACGTTGGTGCCGCCGTTGGCGGGGCCGCGGATGACGATCGGGCACTTGATCTGGCCGCCGGACATATAGCGGACGTTGGCGGCGTTGTTGAGAATTTGATCGAAGGCGACCGAGTAGAACGACCAGAACATCAGCTCCATCACGGGGCGGATGCCGAGCATCGAGGCGCCGACGCCGAGGCCGATGAAGCCGGCTTCGCTGATGGGCGTGTCAACGATGCGGGTGGGTCCGAACTTTGCGAGGAGGCCTTCGGTGACCTTGTAGGCGCCGTGGAACTGGCCGACTTCCTCGCCCATCACGACGACGCTGGCGTCGCGCTCGAGTTCTTCGGCGAGGGCGTGGCGGATGGCTTCGCGGTAGGTGATCTGAGGCATCGGACGAAAGTGGGGACGGATTTTATGTGGAACTCAGGAAATCAGGAAAAAGACTTGGTTCGGATTCCAGTTTTCCAGCTTTCCACATTGAGCGGTTCGGAAATTCCTCAATCGAAGAAGAGGCGGCCTTGGGATTTCCGCTCGGCGGGATGGTCGGCCTCCCAGTAGACGTCGGTCTGGATGTCGGCGGCGGTCGGGTAGGGGCTCGCCTCGGCGAAGTCGGCGGCGTTGTCGGCCTCGGCGCGGGCCGCGTCGTCGATCTTCTTGGCGGTCTCTTCCGTGAGCACGCCCTCGGCGAGGAGGATGCCTTGGAACAGCTGGATCGGGTCCTTCGTGCGGCGGTATTCCTCGATTTCGGTTTTGGTGCGGTAGGTGTTGTCGGGGTCGGCGACGGAGTGGCCGCGGTAGCGGTAGGTGTCGATCTCGACGGTGCTTGGGCGCGACTGCTCGCGGGCCTTGGTCAGGAAGTTGTCCATCATGGCGCGCACCTCGTAGACGTTGTGGCCCTCGCACTGGCCCCATTCCATGTCGTAGCCGGCGGCGCGCTTGGCGAGTTCGCCGGCAGAGGAGCGCGCCTGGCTCGTGCCCATCGAGTAACCGTTGTTCTCGATGATGAACACGATTGGAAGATTCCAGAGCGCAGCGAGGTTGTAGGCCTCGTGGACGGCACCCTGATTGACCGCGCCGTCACCCATGAACGCCATCGCGGCGCCCTTCTTGCCCTGATATTTCAACGCGTAGGCGAGGCCGGTGCCGAGGGGAATCTGGCCGCCAACGATGCCGTGGCCGCCCCAGAAATTCTTGTCGGGCGCAAAATAGTGCATCGAGCCGCCCTTGCCCTTCGAACATCCGGTGGCCTTGCCATAGAGCTCGGCCATGAGCGGGTTAAACTCCATGCCGACCGCGATCGCGTGCCCGTGGTCGCGGTAGGCGGTGATGACGTGGTCGTCCTTGCCCATGAGCGAGCAGCAACCGACGGCGACGGCCTCCTGGCCGATGTAGAGATGGAGGAATCCGCCGATCTTCTTGCCCTGATAGGCGCGGAGCGAACGCTCCTCGAACCGGCGGATGCGCACCATCGTGCGGAAGAGATCGATTTTCTGCGCGGGCGGGAGCGCGGCGTTGATTGGCGCGTGGCTAAAGTCGGGGCGCGCGGCGCTGGCGGCGGCGGTGGGTTCGGCTGCGGTGCTGGTTTTCTTGGTCACGGAAAGTCGTGGGAAGTGTGGATCGGAAAGTGTCCGGCGGATGGGTGCGAAATCAAGCGTGGATTCGGCGTTTGACGCAGGCGGCCGGCGACGTGGCCGGGGGCTTGCCCACCGTGATGGCTGCGCTCCGAGAAGGCTCGCGCGAGCAGGGAAAACTTCCCGGGTAAACGGCGCCGTTTCCCGGGTATTTGCCGATCCGGCCGGAGTATCATGCCCGCGTGATCCGTTATTGCCTTCAACCCGATCCTGCCATGACAACGCAAAATCCTCCGAATCTGGTCCGCCGAGGCACCGCCGAACTCCACGAGGTTTGGGCCGCCAACCTCGACGCCGAAGACGTGACGCTTGCCCCCTTCATGCCCGTGCGCGCCGGCGCCCTCGCAACTGGCGACGCAGAAAGCTGGAGACTCCGCGAACTCATCGCCCGCGCGCAGGGAAAGCGCCGTGCGATAATCCTGTGAGTGCGCGGTTTGACCCGGAGTGCCGGGCAACCGGCGCTGAAGCCGCGCGCTTATCCGGAACGTCGCAGGCGGAACAGAACGCACTCTGGCGCGTGAACACAAAAGGTGGGCCGGGCGCTCCGCGCCCGGCTTTTGGCCTGTCCGCCGGCACTGGCCGTGCGCGGAGCGCCCGGCCCACCTTCCTATTGCACAATTCCCGCTACACAATCTCCTCGATCTCGACGTGGATGGGTTTGCCGGGGGCGCAGTTGGCCTTGAGGGAGACGAAGCGGTCGCGGTAGCGGTCGTAGATCGGCCAAAGCGCGGTGCGGTCGGTCTCAGGCAGCGGAAGCGCGTCGACCTGGGTGCGCGAAAAGAACCCGAACTTGCCCTCGGCGATGTCCGGCGGCAGGGCGGGAAGCGGCGCCTTGCAGCGAAACAGAAACATCAGCCAGTGGGCGTGTCCTTCGTAGGCCTTCTCGGCGATGATGGCGAAGAGGTGCAGGTCGGCGGTCGTGATGGCATGGCCGGTTTCCTCCTGCGTTTCGCGCACCGCGCATTCGAACGGCGACTCGCCATGCCCGGTTTCGAGCTTGCCGCCGATGGGCGACCACACGCCGAGGTTCGGCGGCTTGGCGCGGAGTAGCAGCAGGTGTTCGCCGGCGGCGTTTTCCATGAAGACGAGGACGGCGAGCTTGTGGGCGAGAGACGGCATGAGTCGAAAGCTCCAAATTCCAAGCTCCAAGCTCCAGAGAAATCGCAACCGCCAAACTCCGACGCAGAACCCAGTGACTGGTGTTCGATTGGGGCTTGGTGGTTGGAACTTGGGGTTTTCGGCGTGCGTGCGCGCGGTTTGGGCGTGACGTCCCGACACTCGCGGACAACTTTTGCCCGCCCCATCATGAAATTTGCCCCATTTGCTCTGAGTCTGGCGCTCGTGGTGTCGTCCGGGTTGGCCGCCGAGGAGGTGGAGGTGACGGCGGTGAAGTTCATGCCGAATGTCCGCGCGTCGTCCGGCGCGAACTGGTTCGAGGCCGATGTGGTGCTTGACGTGAAGCCACCGCCGGCGGCGACCGGGAGGATGGTATCGCGGGTGCGGGTGGTGCTCACGCTGCAATTCGAGCTGCCGGCCGCGGCTGGCGCCGAGCGGCGGAGCGAGTTCTACCGGGCCGAGGCCGAGTGCGTTGCGCTCGAGCCAGGGCGGGCGGACGTGCGGTTCTACCTCCCACCCGAGTTGGTGAAACGCGACCAGCTCCATGGGGACCCCAAGTGGTGGGGCGTCGAGCTGACCGTGGCCGGCCGGCCCGTGCCGGCGGCGCGTGCGGCTTACACGGGCACGCTGGCCGGGGCCGAGGCGCGCAAGAATTTCCAGACCCGGGCTGGCGCCGCCGTCGCGACGAACGACGGGTTGCTCCAGCCGCAATTTCTCACGCCGTTCGCCCACGACTATCCCCGCGCCACGCCGACATTTGTGCGACGGGAGCCGCGTTAGCCCGAAGATTTCACAGCCAGAGCTGTGAAATCTTCGCCCTGTTGGGCCGACTTCGTCGGGGCTTGCCGCGACAAGGTCGCTCCGCCCAGAGGGCGGACGGATTCTTCTCTGCACACGCGCTTCTTCACTGTGAAAAATCCGGGTTAGCACGGAATGCAGAATTTGCGTAACGGAGATTGCACTTGCCGCGTCTCGCCCCTTCTGAAATCGCCTTTGTTTCCCCGAAATTTATCATGCGTTCTCACCGCGTCCTAGCTGTCGACATTGGAGCAGGCCACGTCGCGGCTGGAGTCTTCTCCGCTGGGGCGGCCGGGCGGCTCGTGTTGCAGCAATTCGCCCTCGAAACCCACAGCGCCGACCCGTCGCATGAGTCGCGCTGGCACGTGGAACTGGCCCAGTCGCTGGGGGCGCTGGGTTCGCGGGCGAAGCTGGGCGGCGCGGCATCGCTCGCGGTGCCCGGGCACCTCGCGCTGGCCAAATTCATCAAGACACCGTCCATCGCGAAGGAAAAGCGCCAGAAAATCGTGGCGTTCGAGGCGGCCGAAAACATCCCATACCCGCTGGAGGAGGTCGTGTGGGACTACCTCGTCGTCGCCGACGACGGCTTCGACCTCGAAATCATGCTCACGGCGGCGAAATTCGAGGCGATGCAGACGCTGTGCGCGGCGACCGACGCCGCGGGTTTCCCGGCCGAGCGGGCGGTGCCGGCCGGCCTCGCGCTGTGCCGGGCGTTTCGCTACAACTGCCCCGAAATCCACGACAGCGTGATCGTGGCCAACATCGGCGCGCGTTCCACCACGCTGCTCTTTCTAGAAGGCGAGCGCTTCTACCTCCGCACGCTCACGCTCGCGGGCAACACCGTCACGCAGGCGATCGCGGAGGAACTGCGGATCGATTTCGGACAGGCGGAGACGCTCAAGATCCAAGTGCTCTCCGGCCATTCCGACCTGCCCGCGGCCTCGCCGTCGCGCGCGGCCGTCCACCGGGCGGCGACGACATTTTCGCAAAAGCTCTCGCTGGAAATCACCCGCTCCGCCGTCAATCACCGCCGCCAGTCCGGTGGCGCGGCGCCCGTGGCCGTCTATTTGACCGGCGGCGGTTCGCTGCTCGAGGAACTGCCCGGCGTCGTCCACGACAAGCTCAAGATTCGCGTCGAGCGCTATGCGCCCCTGCGGAACGTGGATCTTTCCGCCGACGCCCGCGCCGCGGGCGCCGAGAGTGCGGCGCACGTTTTGGCCGATCTCGTCGGGCTCGCCACTTGCCTCGTCACGAAGGAGGAGGCCGATGCGAGCCTGCTGCCGCCGGCTGTCACCGAGGCGATCGCGTTTCGGAAGCGCCAGCCGTTGTTCGTGGCTGCGGCGGCGCTGGTCGCGGTCGCGCTGCTGCCGCCGATTCTCTACTACCACCGGATCGCGACGGTCACCGAGTCCAGGATTGCGCAGGTCGACGAGCAGTTGATGCCGCTGCGGCGGCTCCAGACGCGCAACGAGGACAACCTCCGCCAGATCGACGACGCCAAGAAGCAAATCGCCGCGCTCCAGGGCGCCTACGACACGAAGGCGAACTGGATCAATTT
>Ga0163199_1001496_pt1 | contig 14570 bp, 16 predicted proteins | sample PL_2010_150m_FD_113537 | JGI IMG/M metagenome (GOLD analysis project Ga0163199, IMG submission 113537) | Freshwater microbial communities from Powell Lake, British Columbia, Canada to study Microbial Dark Matter (Phase II) - PL_2010_150m | ecosystem: Environmental > Aquatic > Freshwater > Lake ... | reverse complement strand
GGACGATGTCGTGCTGACTGAAAAATGCTTCCAATGGCTGCAATTGATCTGCCTGAATATTCACCAGAAAACGGTTGGGTGCATCCGGCGGCAAGCTGGTGCGCCAGTTCTGCATCAGATCGTCTCGAATCAGCGTCAGTGCCAGCAGCGCCATCAACCCCAACCCCAGCGCGACTGCTTGCACCACGCTGGCAGTGGCGCGCCGCTGGATGCTGGCCAATCCATAGCGCCACGCCCCCCCTGTCTGGCCGCGCACACCCGACATGGCTTTTACCAGCAGGAAACCAAGCAAACCGAAAATCGCTATTGCGGCGACGAATCCTCCCATGACGGAAATCCCCAGGCGCACATCGCCGGCTTTCCACAAAAACAGTCCTGACAGTGCCGCCAGTCCCAGTGCATAGCCGGTCAAGCTGTAGGTGGTAGGCATGCCGATATCCCGGCGCAATACGCGCAACGCCGGCACCCGGCGCAAATTGAGCAATGGCGGCAAGGCAAAGCCCAGCAACAGCACCATGCCGGTCAGCAGACCGTGGGCAGCAGGCAACAGGCTGGGCCATGGCAATTCCGCTTCCACCAGCGCAGACAGCCAGTAAACCAGCGCCTCCTGTGCGGCCAGGCCGAGCAGACAGCCAGCCATGCTGGCTATCGCTCCCAGCATGATGAAGTGATACAGATACAAGCGCAGTATTCCCGCCTGACTGGCGCCCAGACAGCGCATTACCGCGCAGCCGTCGAGATGGCGCTGACTGAAGCGGCGCACGGCAAGCGCTATTGCCGCTGCCGCCAGCACCACGCTGGCGAGGGCAGCCAGACTGAGGAATTTTTCCGCCCGCTCCAGCGCCGCTTTTATTTCAGGGCGCGCATCGCGGATACCTTCGATTCTTTCCCCCAGCGTCAGGTGCGCTTGCGCCCAATCCCGAAATTCCTCCACCACCGTCGCATCGCCCGCCACCAGCAAACGATAAGCGATACGGCTGCCCTGCTGCACCAGACCGGTTGCGGGCAGATCAGCGGCATTGATCAGCACGCGCGGGCCGAGGTTGATGAAACCGATGGAATGATCCGGCTCCTGCGTGATCCGCGCATCCACCCGCAACTGCGCCGCACCCACTTCAATCATATCGCCCCGCTTGAGGTCGAGGCGGGTTATGAGTTTCTCGTCCACCCACACCGAACCGGGCGGCGGGATGGCATTGGCAACGCGCTCTGCCATAGTTGGTGCAGTGCCGCCAACATCATCGCTAATGCGCAATTCTCCGCGCAGGGGATAACCGGCGGTGACTGCCTTGATCTCGGTCAACAGGCTGGCCTCTTCCTTTGCCGCCATGCTGGGGAATTTGAGCGCCGAGGAAATCGCCAGCCCCAGCCGTTTTGCTTCGTCAACGTAATGAGGCGGCAACGGGCGATCGGAAACAATGATCAAATCCGCACCCAGCAACTGGTTGCCCTGGCGGGAAAGCGCCATCTGCACCCGGTCGGCGAAGAATCCTACCGTGGTCATTCCACCCACCGCGACCACCAGCGCAAATACCAGTACGCGCAACTCTCCCGCGCGCCAGTCGCGGCGCAGCATGCGGAAAGAGAGTTTGAGCAGATTCATTGGATTATTTTTCTACTAAGGATTTTCTTGCCCTGGCTTGACGCAAAAGAGTGCCGGTTACACGCATAAAAGTTTCGTCATGCATCACGCATCCAGCGGGCTGATGCTATAGTGCTTCATGCGCGACACGGCTTGCACTTGATCGAGTAATTCTGGCGGGTTTTCAGGGGCGGACATAGCGGGGTGTTAAAAACCGGTTAACATCCCGATAAAAATCATATTATCTTGATTTTAAATTAAGTTTAGAATTCTCGCCATGTTTATAAACCAACCCGATAAAATTTTTAGTGTTTTATTGGGGTCTACTTTACGTTGGGCGTCTTAGATATGCCTCAAGCGACAGTTACGCTCCTTGAAAACGCCTTAGTGTTCATCAATGAGGCTATCCGAAATGCCCGCCGGGCGAAGCGGGAGCCGAGATACTGGTCGTTTGCCATTCTTCATCTGATTCAGGGCTTGGAGCTCCTGATGAAACATGTGCTTCAACTCCAGCACCCGCTCTTTATCTTCGAGAACATCGACAACCCAAAGAACACGGTCAGTCTGACGCTCTGCCTTGATCGGTTGAAGAGCATTGCCAACATTCCAATCGACGAGAAAGAGGAACGCGCAATTAAGCGCGCGAGCACACAGCGCAACAAGATCGTTCATCACGAATATGAGCTAAACCCCGACTATTACCGCTCCGTATTCGTCGAGCTGTTTGAGTTTGTGCATTACTTTCACGCCAAGCACTTGCCGGCTGAACTTCATGATCGAATTGATTCCAAATTGTGGCGAACAGAAGCGGAGTTGTTGGCGCAATTCGACAATGAGTGGGTGACCTACCGCGGCAAGAAACTTCCGAGTAGCCTGCCCCTCGACATCGTTGTCGCACAGCGGTACACGACCGTTCGGAAACCTACCGAAACCGGGTACAGTTATCTGCCTCGCGAAAGGTACCTTGGCGAGTTTGGCCCCGAGTGTCCTGACTGCGGCGTAAACAACGGCGAATTTCATACATCCCTATGCGACATTGAGCGTTGCCCAGGCTGCGGTGGGCAGCTGCTGATGTGCCTTGTATCGCCGGAGGCCTGCAATGTCGAGTACTGGATCCCAACACGAGGAAAGGGGCTGCCATGACCTCAGAGACGCCCAACCCATCATTCCACCGGACCTGCGCGAAAAGCCGCGCAGGCCGGTGAATTCAAACGTTATGTGCAAAAGTAAGATATGAATAACAACCTAGAAATCCCTGAAAAGTTTTATATATTCGTTCAGTAGTGTCCGGTTAACTTACGAATTCATGCGCCGAAACCAAGCATTGGCGCAGATTGAAGAGCAATTTATTTTGGTGCCGATTTGAAATCAGTTTATTCATATTCCGGTTCGAAAGAATTAAAGGGGCCAGGCTCGAATATTTCTACTAGAATTCACACATGCCCCGTCGCCCGCGCATCCATCTTGATGGCGTACCGCTGCACATCGTGCAACGCGGCCACAACCGCCAACCCTGCTTCTTTGGCGAAGAAGACTACCAGGCTTACCTCTACTGGCTGAGCGAAGCTCTAAAAAAAGAACAGTGTGCGCTACACGCCTATGCCCTCATGACCAACCACGTACACCTGCTTGTTACGCCTGACCGTGCGGAATCCATCCCACGGCTCATCATTGCCCTGGGACGACGTTACGTGCAATACATCAACACCGCCTACCGCCGCACCGGTACTCTGTGGGACAGCCGCTACAAATCCTCCCTGATCCAGGCCGAGACCTATTTGCTCAGTTGTCAGCGCTACATCGAACTCAATCCGGTGCGTGCCGCCACGGTGGACGATCCTGCCCACTACCGCTGGACCAGTTATCGCTATAATGCCCTGGGGCAAGCCAACCCTTACCTGACCCCGCACCCGCTCTACTTATTGCTTGGGCGGGATGACAAGGAAAGGCAAGCTGCATATCGTGAACTATTTCGGGTGCATTTGGACAGCAAGGCTATCGAGGACATGCGTCTGGCACTCAACCAAAACCAACCGTTGGGCAATTCACGCTTCTATGCAAAGATCGAAGCCATAACTGGACAAAAGCGGGAAGCTAAGCCGCGCGGGAGGCCGCAAAAGAATCATGACGAATCCTCAGCGCACGCCGTAGGACAAGGAGAATTGGGATTATGATGACAAGCGCCGTAAATAATTTGTGCCTGACCCCTTTAATTATTGCTGGTGCGGGAGACGCTGGGAGATAGGCTGGTAGGCCATATCAGCCGTGATGGCACGGCGATAGAGGCTCGTGAGAAACCTGCGAAGAAGATGGAAGTGCCAGAAGCACAGCCTGCCGAGAAGAAGAAACGTGGCCGTCCCGGGAAAGGCGAGGCCCGCGAGGTGAAGCCAGGAAGGCTTGAGCAACAACAGGGCAAATCTTTGGCGCAGCTTTTGCGGGAATTGCCGCGAGACTGCGACCGGGGCAGCAAGAGCAATGCACAAGGCTACAAGAACAGTTGGAACGGCTACAAGCTGCATCTGGACACGGCGGACTGCGGCATCCAGGTGAGCGCGCTGCTTTCCAGTGCCTCGATGCACGACAGTCTGGCGGCGATACCACTGTCCCTGATGACGGCGCAGCGGGTAACGAATTGCTACGACCTGATGGATGCCGCCTATTGCAGCAGCGTGTTGAGGGGGTACAGTCGCAGCTTGGGGCATGTGCCACTGATCGACCACAACCCGCGCCGTGGCGAGAAGATCGAATTCACGCCCTGCGAGGCGCAGCGATACAAGGAGCGCACCGGTGCGGAACGGGCGAATGGGCGGCTGAAGGATGATTTCGGTGGTAGGCATATCCGGGTTAAGGGGAATGCGAAAGTGATGTCGCACCTGATGTTTGGGGTGCTGGCGCTGACGGCGGATCAACTTCTCAGATTGCTGACGTAAGCCCGATAGCGGGGAGCAAAAAAGTCCTAAACCGGATTAGCCAGTGAGGACGCTCGCCCTCAAAGGTGGGAAAATGCGGTAAATCAGAAAGATTGCCGCAAACAGGGGGAGCGTAACCACTAAGATGCCGAAATTCGAGCATCAAACGTCATTGCGCTCCATTTCAAAAATAGTTTTGCAAGAAGCTCTTTAGTGCTATTTTTTTGGTTTGCTAGCAATGGTTTCTGGGAGTGGGCATGTGATGTCGATTTCCCCCGGCCGCAAATCCGTATACATGTGGTCGAATGGTTGTATATGCGACCTGGTTTGGCGCACGCATGCACAGCTCGGTGGATGTGCTCTCTGCTGCGCTTGGAGTGGCGCTTCCAATATTTCTATACTTTGCTATTTGTTCAAATTCAGAAGGTACCATTTTTGATCAACTAAGAAGGAGTTAAGCTATGAATCGAATCAGCTTTCGTACTTTAATAAGCGCCTGCATTGCAGGGCTCGGTCTATTTGGAATTTTTGGGTGTGCACCCTTTCCTCCAACGACCCCGCTTGCCAGCGGCACAGTCACCGGCATTGCATTCGAGGGACTCATTCAACCGCCCAACGAATTCTGCGACAGCAATGATCCGGTCAAACTCGCGGCTTGTACGCCAGAACTGAAGAATGCCATCCAGTTTGCGCCACTCACACAACGCATCAACTTTGTCATTCAAGGCAGTGGGACATGCGAAAAAGCCATCCTGGGCTTCGGTGATGGCAACACGCTGGCGCTGCTGAATGTGAGCAGCTGGCCTTTTCGCGATAATCACACCTATTTTGGATGGGGCGGGCTAAAACACATCCGCGTCCTTGGGCAGGTCAATTGCTTGGGCGATGTCAAATCATCACTCAATGTTGGGCACGCGCCAAGTGGTAGTCCAACTTTTGTCCTGGCTTTCGCGCCAAATCTCTCGGTCTGCAATCGCGTGCCCAATGTCAGCCCCGTTCGGGCTGGCTCGGTTTTGCGTATCAAAGCGAACGGCACAAAGATCAAGTACGGCATTCCTGAGTTTGACGCCAGCGGCGATCGCTCTGTGGCGGCTCCAACGACTTTCGCTTTTCCCAGCATGCGCCCCTTCTCTCTCGTGTATAGGATCGGCACCGATGTCTTCCAGGGCGAAGTCGGCCCGGTCGTCGTACGTGCCACGCAGACTGCCCCCCTTGAAATCTGCGTAAACGACCACCCTGCCCAGCTCAGTGACAACCGGAGCCAGGGCGTAAGGATCGACATCGACATCGCTGAAGCAGCAAGTATTCCTTGAGAAACACCGAACCCGATGAAAAAGAAAATCATTGAACGCGCGCCGCGGTGAATGCGTTCTGGTTAAGTCTCCAGGGTTTGCGTTTCATGAAAACGGATGACGGCAGGATCCAGTAGCCGTGCGGGGTCAGGTCTATAGTAGTCATAGCATTGTGCCATCGCGGGCTAACCACGGGCTGCGCGTGGGGTCAGGCCTATATTCGTAGCATTGTGCTGCTTATCTGGCCTCTCAAGGCTCTCCTACTAACTGTTTGATTCGAAATAAACTTTTCTGAGCGACTTTCGGGCGATTTGCGGCCTCAGCCCGATTACCCCGCTAACCCTGCATTCGAGAGGGACGCGCAAAAAACGGCGCGCCCTTAGCTCCATACATGGACACCCACTTTTGCCAAGCTTTCAATCGATGATTTTGAGAATAGGTAAAGATTGCAACTTATACATCTGGGAACAATAGGGGATGACCACGGTTTCCTGATTGATCGGAACTACACCCTTCAATCTGGCACATCTGATGCCGTTCGGGGTGGGAGAGTCCACTTCATTCGTTAGGGCTTCCATACTGCCGTATGGCTTTTTATATTGCCAAGTGCTAGTCTTCGCCTATGGCAAACACTCGTTTTGATTGGGATGCCGACAAGGATGCGGAAAATCAGCAGAAGCATGGCGTTTCATTTTCCCGTGCCCAATACGCCTTCGCCGACCCACAGCGCGTGATTGCCAAGGACATCACCCACAGCCAAACCGAAGAGAGGTTCTATTGCTTCGGGGAGGTTGATGGCGGTGTTCTTACGGTGCGATTTACTTATCGTGCCTCCGTTATTCGAATAATCGGCGCCGGTTATTGGCGCAAAGGAAAGGTAATTTATGAACGCGAAAACGCAACGTAGTGGAGTTTCAGAGAAGGCTAATGCTGGCGCAAGCCAGCGTTATGCCGCAACTAAAATCAAATACACCGATGAACCCTTGGGCAAGACTCAGGTGGTTACTGACTTTCTTCCCTCTCCGAGCGAGTTAGCTTTTCGTGAGGAAGGCGTGAAGGTCACGCTGGCTCTGAGCAAAAAAAGTATCGAGTTCTTCAAGAATGAAGCCTCGAAACATCACACCCAGTACCAGCGCATGATTCGTCGGCTTCTTGACTCTTATGTTGATGCCCAAGCCCTAACCCTGCGCTCAAGCGGGACGCGCCAAAAGCGGCGCGCCCCTTAAACAGTGAGAAATGGCAGTGAGAAATGGCAAGTGAGAAATGGGGTTAGATTCGATTTAAATTCGCAGCGATGTTCAAGTGCCGCAGCCAGATCCGCGCTTTGTATCAGGCTGGCCAAATCACGTGGCCGGGATTCGGTGTTGCCAGCACAGGACTGTCTGGCGTCACGGCGGCTGAAGCGTTGATTCGCGATAAAGTATGCTAATTTGTATCATCCTGCCGCTGGCGTCGTCGTTCATCGCGTGTTGGCCATGCAATCTAACCAAGATACCGTTTGGGAAAGTGGGTTCCATTCCATTAAGTCCAGATTGATAGTTTCTACGCTGCACACCGCTTCAGTGTACAATTTTGGTGTGAAAATTTGGAGGCTGATATGACCCACCAATTTGATGTGGTTGTTGAAAAAGATTCAGCAGGATATTTTGTGGCTTCGGTTCCGGCTCTACCAGGCTGCCACACACAGGCAAAGTCGCTTGATGACCTGATGGAGCGCATCCGTGAAGCTATTGAGCTTTGTCTTGAAGTTCAAGGTGATGTGGCGGAACCGCTCGATTTTGTCGGGGTTCAACGCATTTCAGTTGCTGCATGACATCTGTTCCCAGTCTGACTGGCAAGAAACTATTGTCGGTCTTGAAGAAAGCTGGTTTTGAAATACTCCGCGTCAAAGGCAGCCACTATTTCCTTCATCACTCCGATGGTCGTTCGACAGCAGTGCCAGTCCACTCTCGCGAAACAATTGGTCCGGGGCTGCTCGCTAAGATTCTGCGTGATTGTGACTTGAATCGCGAGCAGTTTCAAAAACTCCTTTAGTGGTTTCAGCCTAAATCCGGCAATTGGACGAGGTAGAGTGTGCGGTTTTTGGTGTGCAGGGCATGGCACATAAATTTACCAGATTCAAACAACTTTTCCTCCGGCCAGCCGTATCCGCCGGGCACAGCGGCTGGAAATGGCTTCGTCATGGGTCACCAGAATCAGGGTCGTGCCGCGCTCGTGGTTCAGTTCAAACATGAGTTCTATGATTTGCGCGCCGGTGGCCGAATCCAGATTGCCGGTGGGTTCATCCGCCAGCAGTAATTGCGGGTGCGTGACAAAGGCGCGCGCAATGGCGACGCGCTGCTGTTCCCCGCCGGAGAGCTGCTTGGGATAATGTTTCAGGCGCAACCCCAGCCCAACCCGTTCGAGCAGTTCCAGAGCGGGGGTGCGGGCATTGTTCACGCCAGCCAGTTCCAACGGCAGCATCACATTCTCCAGCGCGGTCAGCGCTGGCAGCAGTTGAAACGATTGAAACACGAAACCCAGCAAACGTCCGCGTAACGCCGCCCTGCCGTCTTCATCCAGGGAGAAAATATCCTCGCCATCAAGATGAACCTTGCCACTGGAGGGCGTATCCAATCCTGCCAGCAGCCCCAGCAAGGTGGATTTACCCGAACCTGATGCGCCCACCACAGCAACCGCTTCGCCCGCATTCACTGCCAGATTGATGTCCTGCAGAATGATCAACTGGTCTTCGCCAGTGCTGACTTGCTTGGTCAGGGCAGTTGCCTGCACAATAGGCCGCCCCATAAGATTATCTATCATGAAATATTTCCTGATTATTCTGTGTATTCTATCAGGCGTTGCAATCGGCAACGCGAGCGCGGTATCTGTAGCGGAAACTGCAGGCACTGTCATGGTGTTCGGCGACAGCATGTCGTCCGGTTATGGACTGCCGCCGGAAGCCGGATGGGTGAATTTGCTGAAAAAACGTCTGCAAACGCAATTACCCGCTTACCGCGTGGTCAATGCCAGCATCAGTGGCGAAACCACGCTGAGCGGACGCAATCGGATCGAACAGGCACTCAAGACCCACCGCCCTGCTATCGTTATCGTCGAACTCGGCGGCAATGATGGGTTGCGTGGCTCCTCCATCGAATCCATTCGCGACAACCTGAGGGCCATCATCGAGGCTTGCCAGCGAAGCCATGCAACGGTGTTGCTGGCGGGGATGCACCTGCCGCCCAATTATGGCACAAGCTACACGCAGAAATTTCAGGATGTCTATCCGCAACTGGCGCAACACCACCAACTCAGACTACTGCCATTCCTGCTGGACGGTTTCGGCGACAAGCGTGAATTCTTTCTGACCGATGGGATCCATCCGAACGCACAGGCGCAAGAGAAGATTCTGGAGAATGTGTGGGGAGTGCTGCGAACGATGCTCAAGCAAGCCACTACCAAGAGAAGCGCATGAAATTTCACGTTGACCTTGCCCGCTATCGGGCTATACTCGCCAAGGAAAGTGACGTTTTCCCGAATGGAACGCCTAGGGAACTGACTCATCGGCAACAACCACTTATTTAACTCTAATTTCCAACTTATATCATGATGACTCCTTTTCTCGGTGAATTGATTGGCACTTGTCTGTTGGTCGTACTCGGCGACGGCATAGTGGCTAATGTGGTATTGAATAAGACCAAGGGCAACAACAGCGGCTGGATCGCCATTACTTTAGGCTGGGGAGTGGCCGTGTTTGTCGCGGTTTATTCAGTCGCCGCTGTCAGTGGCGCGCACATAAATCCTGCTGCGAGCATTGGTCTTGCCGCCGCCGGCAAATTTCCATGGGGCGACGTGCCAATTTATATTGCCGGACAAATGCTGGGCGCCATGCTCGGTGCGTTCATCGTATGGATTACTTACCGCCAGCACTTTGAACAGACACAGGATGCGGATGCAAAGCTGGCCGTATTTTGTACCGGTCCCGCGATAAGAAATCCATTCAACAATCTCGTCTCCGAGATTGTCGGCACATTCGTATTGATATTCGGCATTCTGAGCATGGTCGCTCCTCAGAGCAGTCTTGGCTCGCTGGATGCTTTACCGGCAGCCTTGCTGGTGTTCGGCATTGGTTTGTCGCTGGGCGGAACCACGGGATTTGCGATTAACCCAGCCCGTGATTTGGGGCCGCGCATTATGCACGCCATTCTACCCATACCCAATAAGAGGGACAGCGACTGGGGTTACGCCTATATTCCGGTTGTCGGCCCCATCATCGGCGGCCTTCTTGCTGCGCTTGTTTATGGCTTATTGTGATGGCGGCTTCCGATAAATGATGGTTGACTATCAGCATATTCTACTGGCAGCGGATTTCTCGGCGCACGGCGATTATGTCGCCAGCAGAGCCAAGCGTCTGGCGGAAATATGCGGGGCCAGACTGAGCATCATTCATGTGGTGGACAATATTCCCATGCCTGACACAGCCTATGGCACGGTGATACCACTGAATGAAGATTCATCCTATGAATTGCTTGAGGCAAAAAAGACCAGGTTGATGCAACTTGGTGATCAGTTGGGTATAGACGCATCCCGCCGCCGGATGGTCTGGGGTGTAACCGGGCAGGAGATTGTGCAAATGGCCGGGCAGGAGCAGATTGATTTAATCATTGTCGGCTCGCACGGACGCCATGGCCTTGCGCTATTGTTGGGCTCAACGGCAAATGGCGTGTTGCACCATGCCAAATGTGATGTTTTGGCCATCCGCTTGCAAGAAAGTGACGCGTAACCACCTATTCAGGCCGAGCGCAGATGACCCATCTGACTGGCGGCAGCAACTCTCCCGGCTACCACAATAGCCTCCACCATGGCTTGTCATCGGTCACGGGTGAATCGGCGAGATAACGGCTATTGGGAAAATTCTTTCTCATCACACGATCAGCATCATCGCGCAGGTCATTCATCTCCAGCGCATCGTAGGCCTTCACCATGATGGCTAAGGCTTCTTCCGTAGCCGGAGTCTGCGGGTAATCCTTCAACGCAACCTGAGCGCGATTGACCGCCGCAACATAGGCTCCCCGCCGCATGTAATAGCGCGCCACATGCACTTCCAGCATGGCCACCATATTGACCAGATACTTCATGCGCAGCACTGCATCGGGTGTGTACTTGCTGTTGGGAAAACGCGTGACCAATTCCTTGAAATTCTCGAATGATTCGCGCGATGCTTTCGGGTCACGCTCACTCATATCCTGTCCACTAATCATTTCCGTGACGATACCCATCATCCCCAGGTCATCGTTGAAATTCGCCAACCCCCTGAGATAATAGGCATAATCCACATTGGCATGGTTCGGATGCAACTTGATAAAACGGTCGGCGGCAGCGATGGCCGAAGCTTTCTCGTTATCTTTATAATGCGCGTAGGCGACTTCAAGCTGTGTCTGCTGCGCATAGCGTCCGTAAGGATAGCGCGCCTCCAGGGACTCAAACAGTTTGATGGCAGCTGCATAGTTGCCGTCGTTTAATTCCGTTTTGGCCTCGGAATAGAACTTGCTCGCCGACCAATTTTTCTGGTCTTCGCGATCAGTATTCTTTGGCAGCAAGCCGCATGCCGATAACAGCAATACCAGGAATAAAGCTAAACTACGCGACATGATGAATTCTATGGAAAACGAAAATAAATCTGTTGGTTATTATAACGCAAAGCTCACACTAGCTGAATCGGCAGAGACCATCATCGCACTGACGATCCCCCAGGACTGCGCTGGTCTGCGGCTCGATCAGGCATTGGCGCGGTTGCTGCCGGATTGGTCTCGCAGTCGCTTGCAGGCGTGGATATTGGGGAAACAGGTAAGTGTGGATGGGGTGGAGGCCAGTCCCAAGCAAAAAGTTTGGGGTGGTGAGAGGATCCAGGTCAAACCGCAGCCCCATCCCGCCGAGAACGCGCATGCTGCCGAAGCCATTCCGCTTGACATCGTTTATGAAGACCACGCGCTCATAGTCGTCAACAAGCCTGCCGGACTGGTGGTGCACCCCGGCAGCGGCAACTGGCAGGGCACCATGCTGAATGCTCTGCTACACCATGCACCGCAGTTGGATGGTGTGCCGCGTGCAGGTATCGTTCACCGGCTGGATAAAGACACCAGCGGCCTGCTGGTAGTAGCGAAAACCCTGGAGGCGCAAACCAGTCTGGTACGGCAATTGCAGAAACACACCGTGAAACGTGATTATCTGGCGCTGGTGCAGGGCCATGTTTCCCATGACGGCTCGGTGGATGCGCCGGTGGGACGGCACCCGATACTGCGTACCAAAATGGCGATATCCAGCAGCGGCAAAGAGGCACGCACCCACTATCGGGTATTGGAGCATTTCGACGGCTGCACCCTACTTCTATGCAGCCTGGAAACCGGACGCACCCATCAGATTCGGGTACACATGCACTCCATCGACCATCCGCTGGTAGGCGACCCGGTTTATGGTGGCAAACCGAAGAAAATTGCGCAAGAAATCGGGCAACTGCTCAGCCGGCTCCCAAGACAAGCCTTGCATGCACAAAAACTGGAGCTGACGCATCCGCAAAGCGGAAAGAGCATGACATGGGAGGCGGCATTGCCCGAGGATATGGAGAAACTCTTGCAAGCATTGCGGCAGCATCGTGGCATCAATTCATGACAAATATTTTACTCGCACAAATCCGCCGCCATGAATGACTGGATCATTCCCGACTGGCCTGCGCCGCGTAATGTCAGAGCGCTGTTTACCACACGCACTGGCGGCATGAGCAGCGAACCCTACGCCAGCCTCAACCTGGGAGATCACGTCGGTGACGAGCCATCGGCCGTCAAACAGAATCGTGCCCTGCTGCGCAGCATCCTGCCGGGCGAGCCCCGCTGGCTGAAACAGGCACACGGCACGATGCCGGTCTGCGCGGATGATTATGATTGTAGCGCCGGCAGCGATGCCGCATTTAGCCAGCTTCCTGGCACTGTCTGTGCGGTACTTACCGCAGACTGCCTGCCGGTATTTCTGTGCGATGCCGCCGGATCGACGGTGGGGATTGCTCATGCCGGCTGGCGTGGACTGGCCGCGGGGGTGATTGAACGCACCATAGCGGAGATGGGCGGGGAGAGTTCCCGAATCATGGCATGGCTCGGCCCGGCAATCGGTCCAGCTCATTTTGAAGTCGGTGAAGAAGTGCGCCAGACCTTTATCGAGCACAACGAAAAATCCGCTTCCGCCTTCACTGTACGCGATACCGGGAAGTGGTCTGCCGATATTTTTCTGCTGGCGCAACAGCGCCTGGCAGAAGCGGGCGTGATGGCGGTTTACGGTGGCGGCGTATGCACTTTCAGCGACCCGACAAGATTCTTTTCCTATCGTCGTGATGGCAGCACCGGGCGGATGGCAGGATTGATCTGGCTGACCGCATAATAACCATCAGCTGAATTCTGAATCCGGCAACAGCGTATAATCCCGCATTTTTCCGCAAATCGTTTTCATGTCCACTCTCGCCTGGATCATTACCACCAGTCTGCTGGGGGGGCTATTGAGCGTGTTGTTTGCCGCCGCACTGACGCTCAACACACGCGTCTCGTGGGTGCAAATGCTGGTCTCCTACGCTATCGGCGCACTGTTGGGGGCTGCTTTTCTCAACGCGCTGCCGGAAGCGCTGGAGCTTTCGGGAAATCCAGCACAAATCACCGCCACCGTGCTGTTCGGCATCCTGTTGTTTTTCATTCTGGAAAAACTGGTGCTGTGGCGCCATTGCCACATAGATGAATGCGAGGCCCACGATCCTCTGCATGGCGCTACCACCGCCACTGCTGCGCATAGTCACGACCATGGCCGCAGCGGCATGCTGATCATGCTGGGGGATACCTTTCATAATTTCGTCGACGGTATACTCATCGCTGCGGCATTCATGGTGGACGTGCAGCTCGGCATCGTCACCGCTATTGCCATTATTGCCCACGAAATTCCGCAAGAAGCCGGCGATTTTCTGATTCTGCTCAACTCTGGCTATACCCGCCGGCAGGCATTGCTGTTCAATTTACTTTCCAGCGCTGCCACCCTGATCGGCGGGATGCTGACCTACTTCATGCTGCAAGACATGAATCACCTCCTGCCGTCGCTGCTGGGCCTGGCTGCGGCCAGCATGATCTACGTGGCGATGTCCGATCTGATTCCCGGTCTGCACCGACGCCCCGAAATCAAGGCTACCGTCCAGCAGGTCGTGTTGATCATGCTGGGCATCAGCTCCATTTGGCTGGCTGGCAATCTTTTTGGCCATTAGGGAGCCGCTTAACTACGGACAAACTACGGTAACAACAGATACTTTTACAATTCCGCATTCATCCATAACCCATGCCCTCTCTCAAACATCCGGTTCCCAAGATCGGCTTCGTCTCGCTCGGCTGCCCCAAAGCATTGGTGGACTCCGAGCAGATCCTCACCCAGCTACGCGCCGAAGGCTATGACATCTCGCCCACTTACGCAGACGCCGACCTGGTGGTGATCAACACCTGCGGTTTCATCGACAGCGCGGTGGAAGAATCACTGGACGCCATCGGCGAAGCGCTGGCGGAAAACGGCAAGGTCATCGTCACCGGTTGTCTCGGCGCAAAAAGTGAAGTGGTCAGACAAGCTTATCCGCAAGTGCTGGCAGTCACCGGTCCGCATGCCTTGCCGGAAGTCATGGCAGCGATACATGCGCATCTGCCGCAGCCGCACGACCCCTACACCAGCCTGATCCCGCCGCAGGGAATCCGGCTCACGCCCAGGCATTACGCTTATGTGAAAATTTCCGAAGGC
>Ga0163199_1001495_pt1 | contig 14583 bp, 13 predicted proteins | sample PL_2010_150m_FD_113537 | JGI IMG/M metagenome (GOLD analysis project Ga0163199, IMG submission 113537) | Freshwater microbial communities from Powell Lake, British Columbia, Canada to study Microbial Dark Matter (Phase II) - PL_2010_150m | ecosystem: Environmental > Aquatic > Freshwater > Lake ... | reverse complement strand
CAGTATATTGAGGTTAATTTCTGGAGCATGATGCTGGATATTTTAAATATGATTATTCTTCCGATAGTAGCAGGTTTTATTTTCAATCTATTTAATGTGGGAAAAGAAAAACTACGGTCAAAAGTTATTCAGTTAACAGTTTTTTTCGTTATCATACTACTTACTAATTTGGTTTACCTGAAAGCCAAACAAACTGATTTTACCGGATTTTTGGCAGCTCTTGCCAAATCAATGTGCTGGTTTTATTTCCTGCCTATAATAGGAGCTATGGTCCTTCGCCATTTTCTTAAAGGAGACAAACAGTTAATAGGAAAAATCCTTTCACTGGTATCAATGGCCGGAATTGCAATAATTATTACCATAATTACTGCTGCGGGTCGCGACAGCCTGCTAAAGGTCGGTACGTTGCTTATGTTGACAAGTCTTTTGCATAATCTTACCGGCTATACGCTGGGATACGGTGTGTCATGGTTATTCGGAATGCCTGAAAAAGACCGCCGGACCGTAGCGTTTGAAGTGGGTATGCAAAACGGTGGATTAGCATCGGGCTTAGCCCTTCAAATGGGGAAAGTAGCTACTGTGGGACTTGCACCCGCCATCTTTGGACCTTTAATGAATGTAACCGGTTCAGCTCTTGCCAGCTGGTGGCGGAGTAAACCTCCCAAAAACGGAAATAATTTTACCTATGACAAAAAGTAGAATCATTCATATTCAAGGGGCGGAGATTTCAATTATCTCACGGCAAGAAGAAGATCTAATTTCACTTACCGATATGGCAAAAAGTCAAATGCAGGAAGCCATTATAATAAAATGGCTAAGTTTAAAAAGCACGATTGAATATCTTGGTGAATGGGAAGCATTGTACAATCCCGTTTTTAATTATACCGAATTCGGTACAATTAAAAACGCAGCCGGGTCGAATAATTTTGTTTTGTCAGTAAAACAATGGATTGAACACACTGGAGCAATCGGTTTAACAGCTAAGGCTGGTAGATATGGTGGAACCTATGGTCATAAAGACATAGCTTTTCATTTCGGAATGTGGATAAGCCCTAAGTTTCAGTTACTCCTGGTTAAAGAATACCAGCGACTAAAAACTGACGAAAACGATCGGCTTAAATTAGAATGGAGTTTTCAACGGATGCTATCTAAAGTAAATTACCAAATTCACACCGACGCGATCAAGGAAAATCTCATTCCCGAAGAACTTTCCAAAAATCAAATATCTTTTGTTTTTGCAAATGAAGCGGATATGCTGAATATGGCCTTATTTGGAAAAACTGCTTTGCAATGGAGAAACGAAAACCCTAACGCCGAAGGTAATATTAGAGATCTGGCCACTATTGAACAATTAGTCGTTCTTTCAAATATGGAAAGCATTAATGCTGTATTGATTCATCAAGGAATATCACAAAGAGAACGATTAATTCAATTGAACAAAATTGCTATAACGCAAATGAAATCGTTGCTCGGTAATAAAAGCTTTAAAAAACTAAAATAATCTGTTTATCATGCGAAATGTATTTTATTTCTTTATTCTTCTTTTTGTTATGTCAACATCTGTTAATTGCCGCCAACCAAACCGGGAAAAAGAGGTCGCTGCAGCTGTTGAAATATTTAGAAAAGGAATTGTTGATGCTGATAAAAACCTGCTTAAAACTATCACAGCTGATGAATTGGTTTATGGGCATTCAAGCGGAAAAGTACAGAATAAAGCTGAATTTATTGCAGAAATAATTAGCGGCCAACCATTGGATTACATAACAGTTGATTTGGCTGACCAGACTATAAAAATAGTGGGAACAACCGCTGTTGTCCGTCATACTCTTTCATCTGAAACAACCAGCAATGGCATTCCGGGACATTTGAAGATCGGGAATATGCTTATCTGGCAGAAGCAGCATGGGAAATGGAAACTGCTGGCCAGACAGGCATTTAAATTATAATAATAATGAATAACAAAATCGTAACATTTGGAGAAATTATGCTGCGGCTGTCTACCCCTGGCAACGAACGCTTTAGTCAAGCCCGGCAATTTAATGCTTCTTTTGGTGGAGGTGAAGCTAATGTAGCCGTTTCACTGGCCAACTTTGGGCTAAATGTTGATTATGTTACCCGTCTTCCGAAAAATGATCTTGCAGAAGCTTGTTTGATGGAGCTACGGAAATACAATGTCGGGACAGATAAAATCATTTATGGTGGTGATCGTCTTGGTATTTACTTCCTTGAAACAGGAGCCGTTGCACGTGCAAGCAAGGTTATTTATGATCGTGCAAATTCTGCCATTGCAGGTATTGAGCCTGGAATGATAGATTGGGATTCAGTTTTTGAAGGAGCCCGCTGGTTTCACTGGACAGGAATTACTCCGGCAATTTCTGAAGGAGCAGCCCTTACCTGTAAGGAAGCAATCGTAGCAGCCAACAGAAAAGGAATTACCGTTTCAACCGACCTTAATTTCAGGAAAAATCTCTGGAAATGGGGTAAAACAGCTTCAGAGGTAATGCCCGATCTGGTATCCGGTTGTGATATAATCATGGGAAATGAAGAGGATGCCGGGAAGGTATTTGGAATTCATCCTTCCGGGGCAGATGTGACAGGTGGTCATGTGGAAGCTTCTGCATATGAATCTGTTTGCCGTCAAATGATGGAAAGATTCGCGAGAGCTAAAAAGGTGATTGTTACCCTGCGCGGATCTATAAATGCTAATTATAATACGTGGTCAGGTGTACTCTTTGATAGCAAGATACTTTATAAAGCTCCAATCTATAACATTACCCACATCGTTGACAGAGTTGGGGGTGGGGATAGTTTTATGGGTGGCCTCATTTATGGTCTGATCACCTATTCAGGTGATGATCAGCGTGCTCTTAATTTTGCTGTGGCTGCGTCATGTCTTAAGCACACAATAATTGGTGATTTTAATCTTGTAACCGTCAATGAAGTTGAAATGCTTATGGGGGGTGATGGTTCCGGACGCGTGTCCAGATAAACTGCAACAAACAACTGCTATGAAAGCAAAAACAATTCCCGGATGCTTACTAATTTGTGGAGCAATTTTATTTTTCGCTTTTTCGTGTAGGGAGGACACAGGCCAAAGCCTGAATAAAAAATACCTTGAAGGTGAATTCTGGCGCCAGCAAGGTCTGACTCAGATTATTCCTTTCTGGCAGAGCCATGTCAGAGATACTGCTCATGGGGCTTTTTATTTGTATCTGTCACGGGAAGGAACGCCGCAACCTCCATGGGATAAATACCCGGCAATGACAAGCCGCCAGGTATTTGGATTCACTTCTGCTTATCTGCTTTCCGGAGACGAAAAATATCTTGAAATAGCACATGAAGGAGTGAACTATCTTTTGAAAAATGCATGGGATAATCAGTATGGCGGATGGTTTGATTTGCTGGATCAATCAGGAAATCCCAAAGTAACAACAAAGAGCGTTTTTAATCAGTTATATACTAATGCCGGTTTAGCGCTCTATTATTTTACGACGAGAGATGAAAACGTGTTGTCTCATATTAAAGAATCGATCCGGATTCAAAAAACATACGCGTTTGATAAAAATGATGGAGGATATTTTATGGCACTTTCAAGAAATTTAAGTGTGTCTGATAGCTCAAAAGGGAAACACTCACATTTTGGATACACAAGCTCTCTGTTAATTAATTTGATGATGATTACACGCGATAAAGAAATCCGGGATTTTGCAGAAGAGTTAATGCAGATTTCACTCACACAAATGACAGATACCAACTTTGGTTGGTTCCTTGGATATCCAGGTCATTACGATGCAAAATGGAATCTAAAGCCAACCATTGTAAATAATAAAGAAGTCATTTCAGCAGGCGCTCAGCTTACTGCCTGTCTTTCTCTGTTACGCTTATCTGAAATAACCGGAAATGAAACATATCGAACAAAAGGGATTAATTTAGGCGAGCTGCTTCTGCATACGGCCTGGGATTCAACCCGTGGAGGCTGGTTTGATATGATTGAGAGAATGCCGCCACATATGCCGCAGGATACATCATCAGTTTCGTGGTGGATACAAAGCTATGGTCTTTATCTTCAACTGCATCTATATAACATTACCGGAGAAAAACGATACCTGGAATCGTATCAAAAGATGGCTTCTTTCTGGAATAATTATTTTGTCGATAAAGAATTCGGTGGAATTTTCCTGAGCGTTTCACCAACCGGCATTCCGCTCAGCACTGACAAAGCTGTCGGTTCGAAGTCATCGTACCATGAGATGGAGAATGCCCTTTTAAATTATCTCTATCTTAATCTTTATGTTAACCACGCACCGGCAACTCTCTATTTTCATATTAAGAATTCCTCGACCCAATCAAAATATTTTGTCTCTATTGTTGAAGATCCTTTTGTTCAAATAATCGGTGTAAAAATAAATGACAAGTCCTGGAATGATTTTAATGCCGTTGAACGCTCGGTCGTTCTACCTGAGGGCAAAGACTTAAAATTAGAAGTTACTTTAGGAGCCGCTGTTCCACCCCGGGCGAAGCTCCAGGTAAAGACAAAACCTTAAATATATCAAATTCTTTCACAGTCAATAAATTATGAACAGAAGAAAATTTATTCAGAAAACCTCCGCAGGTGCTTTGGGACTTTGGGGGTTTAACATGTTGACACCCCTCCGGGCAAAAGCAATGGCCGCTGCGCCCAACCTCACTATCACCAAAGTGGAAACGGTTAGCTTTAGTAATTTTTCATACATCAAGTGGGTCAGGCTGCATACGAATGAGGGTATTATAGGAACCGGCGAAACTTATCCTTTTCATGCAGCCGCCTCTTCTGTGAGCAAGGATCTGGAATGGAATAGTTGGTTAGGGGGCCTTTTGGGTACAAACCCTTTAGAAATTGAGCAGACCTGGGAAAGAACCTACCGGCATAATGCATTTAATGTTACCGGCGGGGCAGAAATGCGCGCCTTATCGGCTATTAACATCGCTCAATGGGACATTATGGGCCAGGTGTGTAAAATGCCGTTGTATCAGCTGTTGGGTGGATCTTATACTAAACCTGTCAGGGTATATAATACCTATACCAACGGAATGAAAATTAATGACTGGACTTTGGAAAAGGATATGGAAAAGATCGCAAGGTTCCTTGTCGACCAAGGGATTAAAGCGATCAAGTTTTGCCCCTTTGACAAGGTTGCTGCGCAAAATAACGGAGAGTACATCTCCAAAAATGAGCTTGATCAATCCCTGGAATGGATCAGGCGAGTACGGGATACGGTGGGCTATGACCTGGAGATAGGATGTGAGTTTCACAGCATGTGGAATCTGCCCAGCGCCGTGCGCATTGCCAATGCGTTGGAGCCCTATGATGTACTCTTTCTGGAAGATATGCTTTTGCAGGACAATATTCAGGCTTACGTGACTTTAAATTCGGAAACGAATATCCCGTTGGTGATCAGCGAGCGCCTGGCTACCAGGTTTGGTTTCAGAGAGATGTTTGAGGCCAAGGCAGGTGAGATTGCGATGTACGACCTCACCTGGTGTGGTGGCATTTCTGAGGGGAAGAAAATATCTGATATGGCGAATACTTACTATGTGCCAACCATGTTGCATACTGCGGGCGGTCCCATATTATGGTATGCTTCCACACACCTGGCCGCGGCGGTTACTAATTTATTTTATGTAGAAAGCGTTTACCCGAACTGGCATGACCGGGACTCTTTTTTCTTTGATAATTCTCCTCAGGTAAAAAATGGCATAGTTCTCCCGCCTGATCTTCCAGGCTTGGGATTGCAGTTTAAAAAGGGTTTGTTCGAGCAAAAGGATGTTATTGTTGAAACGATAGCTGAAAAGTAACAAAATATGAAAACTAAAACTACTCTGGCAAGGATACTGATCTTCGGGGTTATTCTCTCTGGTTCAGTTTCGCTGAAGGGACAAAACGATACCCAAAATAAGTCCCCATACCTCAGTGGTGAGTTCTGGCGCGAACAGGGACTAACCCGGATCATCCCTTTCTGGCAGAGCCATGTCAGGGATACCATAAACGGCGCCTTTTATATGTCTCTTTCGCAGGAAGGGGATCCGATCCCTCCCTGGGACAAATACCCGGCAATGATCAGCCGCCAGGTATTTGGTTTTACTGCCGCCTACCTGTTATCGGGAGATGAGCAATACCTCGAAACGGCACGACAAGGGGCGGATTACCTATTGAAATATGCCTGGGATCCAAAGTACGGCGGATGGTTCAATCGGTTGGATTTACACGGAAATCCGCTCGACACAACCAAGAATGTTGCCTACCAGTTATACACAAATGTTGGATTGGCGCTCTATAATTTTGCCACCGGTGATGAAAGTGTTCTGAAGCGGGTCAGGGAATCAATAGGGATACAAAAGAAGTATGCCTATGACCCTAAGAACGGCGGATATTTTGTTGCACTTTTCCGGAACCTGAGCGTGAGCGATAGTTCCAAAGCAAAACACTCCCATTTTGGATATTCAAGCTCTTTGCTGATCAACATGATGATGATTACCCGTGATGAAGAGATCCGGCGTTTTGCAGAAGAACTGACGCAGATTTCCATTGAAAAGATGACAGATCCTGCCTTTGGCTGGTTTTATGGGTACCCGGGTCGTTTTACCTCTGATTGGAAACTGGAACCAACCGTTGTAAATGGCAAAGAGGTCATTTCAGCCGGTGCGCAACTCACGGCTTGTCTTTCGCTCTTGCGTCTCTATGAGATAACGGGCAGGGAGATGTACCGGAAACGCGGGGTTGATCTGGCTGAACGGCTTTATGCAGCCTGGGATTCCACGCATGGAGGATGGTACGATCTCATCGAAGTCAATCCACCCCATACCCCTCAGGATACCTCCTCAGTCTCCTGGTGGATTCAGAGTTATGGCCTTTTTCTTCAACTTCATCTCTACCACATAACCGGAGAGAAGCGTTACCTGGATTTGTACAGTAAGATGGCCTCTTTCTGGAATCGCAATTTCATAGATCCAAAATACGGCGGAGTGTTTCAAACCGTTTCACAAATGGGTGTTCCGCTGAGCACAAATAAAGCCGTTGTCTGGAAAGCCTCCTATCACGAAATGGAAAATGCGCTCCTGAATTACCTTTATCTTAACCTTTACGTCAATCAACAGCCGGTAAAGCTTTTTTTCCATCTTCGGGACATAACGCCTCGATCCAAACATTTTGTTTCCATTGTGGAAGATCCTTCCATTCAGATCATTGCAGTGAAAATTAACGGAAAACCCTGGAGCGCATTTGATGCGGCCGAACGATCTATTACACTTCCCGGGGGCAAGGATCTAAAAATAGAAGTGACGCTCGGCACGAATTCAGTTCTTCCTGAAACTATAATAAAAAAACATCCTCGTTGAGATGCAACCGGCTCTCTATTGAGAATGTGTGAATGATGTCAATACGGTTAAAGAAGCATGTGATTTCTGTATGACACCAAAAGTAAAAATTGTTTATGTTTGCAGTAACATTTCACTTATGATAAAAGAATACAAGCCTCGTCCCGATTATATTAGCAGAATCCGGCCATTTATCGGTAAGGATATTATTAAAGTCTTGGTTGGGCACCGCAGAGTGGGAAAGAGCTATATGATTTCCGGGATATTGTTGATTGGGAAGATCTGATCGAATTCATCAGGAAGGAAAAGCAACCCGATCGGTTATGTGTTGTTTTTATTGATGAAATACAGGATATTTCGGAGTTTCCCAAGGCCCTCAGAAGCCTTGTGGCCGAAGGAGGATATGATATATATTGCACGGGTAGCAACGCCCGGCTCTTGTCGGGTGAATTGGCCACTCTTTTATCGGGCAGGTATATCGAATTCCGGGTATACAGCTTATCGTATCCGGAGTTTCTCGAATTTTATGGTTTCAGTAACAGTAATGAATCTGTTTTTAAGTACATGAAATACGGTGGTATGCCATACCTGATTCATCTGGAATTAACGGACGATATTGTATATGAATATCTTAGAAATATTTACCATTCAATTATTCTGAAAGATCTGGTAGAACGGTTCAAAATAAGGAATGTCGCCATGTTGGAGCGATTAGTTCTTTATCTGGCAGATAATATTGGGAGTTTCACATCAGCCAACCGGATCAGTGATTATTTGAAATCCCAGAGGTTGGAATTATCGCCTAAAGTAATACTGGATTATCTAAGCTGGCTCACACGGGTATATATAGTAACCGGTATAAAGAGGACCGGTTTGAAGGACCGTAAAATTTTTGAAAATGGTGAAAAATATTTCTTCGAAGATACCGGGATGCGTAATTCCTTAATTCCTTTCAATCAGAATGATATCCAGAAATTGCTGGAGAATCTGGTTTTTAGTCATTTGATCTTTCTGGGTTATACAATTACTATCGGTAAACTGGCCGACAAGGAAATCGATTTTGTTGCAGACCGGCATGACGAGAGGATTTATGTTCAGGTTGCAAACCTTCTTACCACAGAGCAGACCCGTAACCGGGAATTTGGAAACCTGTTGGAAATCGGGGATAATTATCCTAAATACGTGGTAAGCATGGATGAATTTGCTGCTGGCAATCAGCAAGGAATCAAACACTTGCATATCCGCGATTTTCTAACCCGGAAGAGTTTCCAGACGTGAGGATTACCAGATAATGCAGGAAAACATTATTTTTGAGGGAGCTTTTTATTTGTAATTTACGCAGGGTTATTTACCGGGAAAATCTATGATGAAGGCAATTTCAGTTTCATTCCTGTGCTATATTATCAGTGTATCAGGCATTACACAAAATATCAGCGTCACCTTTACCGGAACGGGTGCAGCCGCTCAGATTGATAGCGTTATCGCCACTAACCTTACAACCCACAAAAGCATCACCCTTCCCGGGAACGAAACGCTGATACTTACATTTAATACCGGAATCCCGGGTGTTTCTGAGTTAACCAATATGGGAATTGTATTTCCAAATCCCTTTACGGGTAAGGCAGCAATCACCACAATGGTCCAGAAGCCTCAAACGGTTTATGTGAAGGTTCAAAACCTGGTTGGTCAGGTAGTAGCACAAACAAAGTCTTTTGTCCAGCCGGGGGAAAATGAGTTTGCTCTTTCCGTAAACACTGCGGGTATTTATATGGTCAGTCTTACATCTGAACAGGGAACAGCCAGTTATAAAGTCATTTGCAGCAATGCAACTGAATCGGAAAACAGGATTCAATACCTTGGTTCTGGATATAACAATCACAACAATCACAACAATCCTTCACAATCAGGACTTAAAAGTTACCAGACGGGATACACACTTGGATATTCGTTAGGCAATGTAATCCATTACAGGTGCAACAGTGGCATTTATACAACGATAGTAACCGATTCACCGATTTCCTCAAAGAATTACGATGTTGAGTTTGCTGCCTGTACTGACCCGGATGGGAAGAATTATTCAATTGTAGCAATCGGTACTCAAACCTGGATGACTGAGAACCTGGCATACCTGCCTTCCGTGAGTGCATCCTCAGCAGGATCAGAAACCTCACCCTATTATTATGTACATGGTTATGAGGGCAACAGTGTTGATGAGGCTAAGGTCTCTCCCAACTATTCCGCTTATGGGGTATTATATAATTGGCAGGCTGCAAAAATCGCATGTCCTGAAGGTTGGCATTTACCGGGTGATGCGGAATGGGATATCGTAAAAGATTTTTTAGGGTCAGATGCCGGAAGGAAAATGAAATCAACATCCGGCTGGAGTTCAAATGGTAACGGAAACAATTTTAGTGGCTTTAATGCCCTTCCGGGCGGCAGCCGGAACAGCCAGGCCGGGTTCATCTACCTTGGCTACGGCACCAACTTCTGGTCCTCTTCGGCCTACGGATCATCGGGTGCCTGGTTTCGGTACCTGGGCAACTCGGACAACGGCGTATACCGGTACTACGGCGACCGCGGTGAAGGGTTTTCGGTCCGTTGCCTGAAGGAAGCTACTCACACCGGACCCACCGCCCGTTTTACCATTAGTCCACAAAGTGGTACAACATCAACCATTTTCCAATTCGATGCATCCGGCAGCACTGATACAGAAACAGCCGCAAGTGATTTAGAGGTTCGTTGGGATTGGAATGGCGATGGAACCTGGGATACCGGTTACGACAAAACAAAAACCAATTCCCATCAGTATTCTAATCCAGGCGGCTATTTGGTCATTCTGGAGGTAAAAAATAGTAGAGGATTAGTTGATACCAAAACAAAAAGGGTGACTGTGAGTAATAGCATCCTGACCGACAGCCGTGACGGACATGAATATACTTACAAAACCATTGGCTCCCAGACCTGGATGGCCGAGAATCTGGCTTACCTGCCCTCTGTAGGGCCATCCACAGCTACATCAGAAACCTCTCCCTATTACTACGTCTATAATTATGAGGGTACCAGTATTAGTGCGGCTAAGACCACAAACAATTATTCAATCTATGGGGTTTTGTATAACTGGACAGCGGCCATGAATGGGGCTTCCGGCAGTATATCGGTCCCGAGTGGCATTCAAGGGGTTTGTCCGGAAGGATGGCATTTGCCGAGCGACGCGGAATGGACGATTCTCATAAATTATTTAGGTTCAGCGGCGGGTGGTAAAATGAAAGAAACCGGAACTACCCATTGGTTCAGTCCTAATGAAGGAGCCACCAATGAAAGTGGCTTCACGGCTCTCCCGGGCGGCGACACCGGCTACAATGGGGGCTTCTACTACCTTGGCTACAACGCTTACTTCTGGTCGGCCTCCGGGTACGATGCATCGTACGCCTGGTGCCGGGGCCTGTACTACGACAACGACGGCGTGTACCTGACCATGTACCCCAAGGCTATAGGGATTTCGGTTCGCTGCATTAAAGACTGATTGTGTGGATAAAACAAAAAACCCTTGTCACTCCCTGATCAGATCATAGACCAAGATTTCATCACCCAGGCACCTTGGAACCTTCTTTGTCCATTTAACCCTGACCGGTAAAGGGAAAACTGCATTTTCAAGAAGTGCCTGTGAACCAGCCGGGACCTGGTCGAATCGCAAGGTGTCATTTTGGATTCGGATCCACCAGCCTCCGCAGCAAACGCACATCCGCGGATCCATTCCGGTTATGGTACCCTGGTCAGTGATCGAAACGGTTTTTTTCAGAGTACCAGTAAGCCCCTTTGTATCTTTAACCTCAAGAGTGACAGCGTTATCATTGAATACCGTAAACCGGTGGCTGGCAGTCTTCTCCAAAGAGTAACCGGTGTCCCAGGTACCGTCGGCCTCCCAATCCCAGCGTACCTCTAAATTACTGGATTTGTCGCCGGAATCTGAGCTTCCGGATGCGTCGAACGTAAACAGCGTATCCATGGCTCCGGACGTCGGGGAAAATGTAAATTCCGCAACCGGGGCCGTATTGGGCTTTTCACAGCCGGCAAAAAGCAGCGTGGCGCCAAAACAGGCGAGGAGGATTCTGCGGATTACTGATAGTTTCATTTTCCCGATCATTTGCTGATCACTATAAAGGTAGCATTTTCATCCATCCCGCGATATCGATCGGCACTACAACCTGCTGCTCCTGTGCTAATGCCGGGAAAAGACAAATCAGTTATCGGTTGTCAGTTGTCGGTTATCGTGACGCGTGATGCGAATGAGTGACAAGTGCCGAGTGACAAGTTGATCATGCAGACGGGCATGAAAAGGAACAGCTCGGTCGCGAACTTTTTTATTCGGCAGATGGATGGAGCTTTTCAGAAATCCAGTATTTAATCACTGATTGGCGGGTAATGCCCAATCGCTGAGCTTCCCTGTCAAGCTCATGTACCATCCATGCAGGGAAATCAACGCTCACACGCCGTTGTTTTAATCCAGGCCGTTCCGCTTTTTTTACTGCCAGATATTCAACTACATCCTCGCCCTGGTCAAAAAGGGTATCAAATTCTTCAGCGCTGATAGATTTTTCTTCCATTTTGTCTTGATTTTCGCATGGAAATGATTCGGATTACTTCACCCCTGATGGTGTAAACCGCTGACCAAAAAATACCATTGAACCGTGCAACCATTAAATAACGTATTTCTTTCAAAGTCCTGGCCGGAACAATAATGCGTTCCGGATCCAGCCATAAATGTTGTTCCTCATGAAAATCGATTCCGTGCTTCTCTTTGTTTGAACAACTTTTTAGTTGGTCGAATTCGAAAGTCATGTCATTATTTTCCTGCAAATGTACAAAAATTGATCAATTTTTCCGGGTATATGTGCCAATAATGTGAAAATTATCACGATATTGGCACAAAATATGTGATTTTATGAAAATTGAGCGCGCAGTAAGGAGTCAATTGATATCCTGGAAAAATAATCCGGCAAGGAAGCCCTTGATCATTCAGGGTGCCAGGCAGGTTGGTAAAACCTGGTTACTGAAGGAATTCGGAAGAGAGGAATTTGAAGGGTTGGCCTACTTTAGTTTCGATGAGAATCCCGAATTAAAACAATTCTTTCAAACCACAAAAGACGTTAACCGAATCATTCAAAACCTTTCACTGGTTTATGGAAAGCCGATCGTTCCAGGCAAAACCCTTTTAATACTGGATGAGATCCAGGAGTGCAATGAAGCATTGAACACATTGAAGTATTTTTGTGAGAATGCACCGGAGTATGCCGTGGCAGGTGCCGGTTCTCTGCTGGGTGTCGCACTGGCCCGCGGGGAATCATTCCCGGTTGGTAAAGTGGATTTTATTGATTTCCATCCTCTTACCTTTATGGAGTTTTTAAAAGCAGCAGATCCTGGCTTATCATCCTTTTGCAACAGCAACCTTACTGTGGAGGCCATTCCTGAGCTTTTCTTTAATCGCCTGTCAGAGAAATTCAAAATGTATCTGATCTCCGGAGGTATGCCTGAGGCAGTTACTGCTCTTCTCGAAAGGCAGGATATTGAACAGACCCAAACAGTTCTAAGTAACATCTTAAGAGCAAACATGCTGGATTTTTCAAAACATGTTGATAATAAAGACATTCCAAAGATCGGTTATGTCTGGGCTTCTTTACCCTCCCAATTAGCAAGAGAGAATAAGAAGTTTTTATATCAGACCGTTAAACCCGGGGCCAGAGCGCGGGAGTACGAAGATGCCTTGAATTGGTTAACTCATGCAGGGTTGGTTCACAAAGTTTATCGGAATATTAAACCAGGATTACCCATGGCAACTTATGATGATCTGAGCGCGTTCAAGCTATACCTGTATGATGTCGGATTGTTGCGACGGATGTCGTTTCTTGATCCGGTAGCGATCAAAGAGGGGAATCGCCTGTTTGTAGAATTCAAGGGCGCTCTTGCCGAGAATTATATCCTGCAAAGTATTATTAATCAATTTGAAGGCACACCCAGGTATTGGACTTCAGGAAACCTGGCAGAGGTGGATTTTTTAATACAATACCGAAATCAGATTATACCTGCAGAGGTAAAATCCGGAGAAAATGTTAAAGGCAAGAGCCTTGGATGGTACCAAAAACAATTCAATCCACCTGTCAGAATTCGATACTCACTGCAGAATCTCCGGTTTGATGATGGACTGCTAAACATCCCGCTTTTTTTGGCCGATCATACCCGCAGATATCTTGATATCATCCCCCATTAATAGAGGAAACCAAACAGCCACAATGGAAAAGGTTACCGGTTGTCGGTTATCGGTTGTCGGTTTTGATTGTTGTGATTGTTGTGATTGTCGGGGAACTGATAACTGATAACGGTTGTGATGGTTGTGATGGTTGTGATGGTTGGAAATCTGAGGGCTACAGAGACCAATACTTGAATTTTCAACTTCAAAATTCAAAACTGGTCCTCGAATCTCAAAACTCCTCCTTTCTCTTTCTCTTTCTCTTGAGCCTTGAGCCTTGAGCTTGTTTACAATATTCCGTGTGTTCTCAGTATTTCGGCCAGATCGGGGTGCTTTTTTGAGTAATCGCGCAGCACGGTTAAAAAGTTGCGATTATTTTCCATGGCCTTCGATGCTTGTTCCAAAGCTGGTTTCATAGCAGTACGGCGATCCCAGATCATGTAGCCGAGCATGAAAAGAAAAAGAGTGATTAAAATGCCGAACCCCCAGTAAAAAAGTGTCTTCAGGTCATCAAGCTGCCTCTGCTGACTTTCAAATTTCACTTCCATCCTGGCTTCGAGTGCACTTAATCTGGTTTCGACTGTACTTAACCTGGTTTCGATTGCAATTAACTTTGCTTCGACAGTACTTATCTTGGCTTCAGTAAGGATAGCCCGGTCGCGGTCGGCCAGGGTATAGGGCACTACAATCTCCTTCTCCTGTGCTAATGCCGGGAGGCTGAGCAAGGAGAGGAATAGCAGTCCGATATATATAATTAGCTTCACATGCTGAAATATGCGACGAAAATACAAAAAACTTTGATACTCTTTTGGTGATTCCATGGATTGGTATTTTCATAAATAGATGCAAAAGAGTGACCCGAATGGAAAAAGAGGCTGATGTTTTTCCGTTGATTTTTTCAAGGGGTTCGCGCATAGGACTCTGTGCAGCGTGACGGGGTCCCCGCGTTCGCGGGGATGACAAGTGCTATGGACAGCCGATCCGGT
>Ga0163199_1001492_pt1 | contig 14590 bp, 16 predicted proteins | sample PL_2010_150m_FD_113537 | JGI IMG/M metagenome (GOLD analysis project Ga0163199, IMG submission 113537) | Freshwater microbial communities from Powell Lake, British Columbia, Canada to study Microbial Dark Matter (Phase II) - PL_2010_150m | ecosystem: Environmental > Aquatic > Freshwater > Lake ... | reverse complement strand
TGCGGTCTTCCGCGATCATCTGGGAACCCTGCAGACCCTGTACCCGGCCTTCCTGGATGTGGATACCCTGACTGCCACCTTCAAAGTGGCGGTGCCCACCATCGTCCTGACCAACAAGGCCGATGGCACGGTGACGGCAGCCTTGGGCACTCAGAACTACACCCTGCGCCCGGAATACCTGGTGGTCGATCAACCGGCGGGGCATGCCGCCGATGCCTATTGGCTGGAGAGCGGATTGATCTATCTGCGCAATGCCGGCCTGTCAGCGCAAGGTTTCAAGATACAGTGATGCGCATGGAAGACGCAACAGCCATCATTTTGCCGAGACTCGAGATATTGGTGAATCTATTGGCACGCAGAAAAACAAAACGCCCCGAAGGGCGCATGCTTTATAGCTAGCTGGCGGAGACGCAGGGATTTTCATTATGACGTGCGATTCGTCTATTAAAATCTAATAATGTCAAATAATCCCATAGCGTTATTAATATTTTCAGCCACTTATAAACAACGTCGATTTATTTGTTGTCTAATTCAGTCTATTACCGTTTGACTAAATGCGACTCTTGTACTAGGATCATTACTAGGACTCAATCGGAATGCAGTTGGAAATGCCATTGTATTTCGCGCTAGGAGCGATCCCGGATGAGCAGATCAATTCACAAGTTGACGGCGCTTGCTGTCGCAAAGGCCAACAAGCCGGGTATCCGACTTTCTGACGGCGGCAATCTCTATCTTCGCATCAGCACGCGGGGCGTGAAGAGTTGGTGTTTCATGTACTCGATCGGCGGCATGGCCGGCAATCGTGGGCGCCAGCGCGAGATCGGCCTGGGCCCGCTTCACACCGTCTCCCTTGCCGACGCACGCGAGAAAGCACTCCTGCTACGCAAGAGCCTGATTGATGGCATTGACCCCATGCAGGTGCGGCTGACTCAACGCCTCGAAAAATCCCGGGCCATCACCTTCGATGAGGCGACGAAGACCTATATCGACATCCATCGAGCAGATTGGAAAAATCCCAAGCACATCGAACAATGGACAAATTCACTGGCCACTTACGCTTCTCCGATCATGGGCCGCTTTTCATGCTCAGAGATCGACACTGAGCTCGTCCTCAAGTGTCTCACCCCAATATGGGAAGCGAAGACTGAAACTGCGACCCGTGTCCGTGGGCGCATCGAGAAGATACTCGATTGGGCGACATCGCGAAAATACCGCAGCGGCGAAAATCCAGCGCGCTGGAAAGGTCACCTCGAGCATTCTCTGGCGTCGCCCAGAAAGCTTTCACCGACCGAGCACCACGCCGCTTTACCTTACAGGGAGGTGGGCAGCTTCATGGCCATGCTCGAAAAGGCGACCGCACCTGCCACCAAGATGCTGGCTTTCGCGATTCTTACGGCAGCCCGATCAGGCGAAGTGCGTGGCGCGCCCTGGGCGGAGATCGACCTTAAGAAAAAGGTCTGGACCATCCCCGCGGAACGCATGAAGATGGAGCGTGAGCATCGCGTCCCTCTGTCGTCCGCGGCGATCGCAATCCTGGAGAAGATCATATCGCAGCGCGGCGAGATCAAGCCTACCGACTACATTTTCCCGGGACCGAATGACGGCAAGCCATATTCAGATGCTGCCATGACGGCAACCCTCCGGAAGCTTGGCAGATCCGACCTCACCCAACACGGCTTCAGATCGACATTCCGAGACTGGGCAGCTGAATGCACGAACTATCCGCGTGACGTGGCCGAAATGGCGCTGGCGCACGCTATCGGCGACAAGGTGGAAGCCGCATACCGCCGCGGCGATCTGTTCGACAAGCGCACCAGGATGATGGAGGACTGGGCGAAATACTGCGCAAAAGTGCCGGCCGAGGGAGACAACGTAATACCGATTCAGCAAGGCAACGTCGCCGCCTGAGGTATCAGGCAAAGCGGGCCGGGAAGGCGTTTGCGCGCCGACCAGGCCCTGACCATCAGCAACCTAAGAAGGAGATTGCAAATGGCTGGGAAGAAGAATAGCAGCAACACCAACAAGACGCAGAACCACATCAATACCGGCCGACAACAAGATCCCGCGTTCCAGCGGTTCATGGTTGTCGCGATCGGGAGTATCACCACCAGGAGCTCGTCGAGCGATGAGACAGAGCAATCCGGGTTCGAGTATGCGCACAAGCTATGGGGTGAGCTGATTTATGGCACGAAGGCCCAGATACAGGCCTTAGGCATCGCCGTGGATAGGGCCTTCCCTGGCGAGGTCGACGGTCCCAAGCGCACTTTGACAGTTGTCGACCCGCGTGGCTTTCCGACCCAGATCAAGATCTGCGACTACAAGGGCGAAGGCATTTACTCAGCACGTATAAGCTTTCCCGACAGAGAGCAGCCGTGGCGCCAATGGGAGGATTTCGCGCCCGGCGTCCGGAGGGATAGATGCAGTGCATGGCAGGATGAGTATCTTGGAACCGCAGATGCGCTGGTAGCTGCCGGGCTCGTGAGCAAGGAGCAGTTACCCGGGCAACCGGGGATGCGGAAGGTCCACGTCAGTATCCGCGCTGACGGCACGCTTCTGGACACAGCGACCAGGGCGCCCTGCTCGGATGCGCGTGACCAGGGAGAGAAGTTGATCGAGCGCGCTTCGAAAACTACTTACCGCGTCAAGGTAAGGACCGGGCAAGAGGAGCGAAATCGCCGATGGGCCAAATATGAGGCCGCTGAGTTGGAGCGGGAGGCCAGATTGCGGGCAATGCCACGGCCTGAGCCGTTGATCTAATGAGAACCAAGCCACGCCTGCCTCGGTGGGCGCTGTCCTCAACAGGAGACAAGTAATGAACGATCAAGCAACCACCATCATGGCGCGTGTGGCGCCGATGGAAGGCGGTACAGCATGAGCGCCAAGAACACTACACCCATTTCCCCGCCTTTCGGAATGCCGAGGATGGATATGCCCGCGGATGTAAGCTTTACCGACAACGGCGGCATCCTCTTTGAACTAGCCACTACTGAAGGTCCGGTGAAAGTCAGCACCTGGGGGTATTGGTGGAAATGTCGAGGGAGTGCCGCTGCTTTGCTTGCGGCCGGCCTATTGCGGCCAGAATGGTGTCCTGGCCGTCCGGGCAACAACAAAGTACGCCAGTCCGTCTTCTTCGATTCAGCCGGTGCGAAGCTCGTGGGCGCAAGACAACAGGGGAAAAAGCTGCCGGATGGGCATATCACCGTCAGTCGGAGTTCAACACGTACCTACTGTGTCGAGATTCCGCTGACACCTAAGGACCGTAAGCGCACCGACCCATTGCTTGAGACAGCGCGTTTCATGCGGGACACAAGGATCAATAGTGATAGGCAAGCCGCCTACGAAAAACAAAGAGACGAAGAACGAATTGCCCGAGCGAAGAACGAGACATCGAGCGACGTGCGAGGGGAATTGGCCGGGCTGGTCTCGGCCGCCAAAAAGCTTTTGCCATACCGTATTGCGGCGAGCCGTTTTCGCTACGCCGAAGATGTTCTGGCCCAAGTCAATCAACACCTGGAGGCCGCAAAGCAGGTTCTTTTGACATCCAAGCTATTGCCTGCTTCATCCGAATACCAACGGGAAGGGAATGTGGTCTTCTTCCCGGCGCTGCATCCTGAAAAATGAATAGGTAGCCTCTGTCCACCGGCCTGGCGCGCCATGAGAACCTGCAAGCGATTTGCAACGAATGCCGAAAAGGGTTGGAAGGGTAGGGCGGGGTAAATCTCTACAGCCTTTCAACGCAGGACCGGCAGATAGTCAATTTTTCGTGGGCGCAAGTTTTGAATTTTTTTTATTGAGTGCAAACGTTTAGACAGCCCTAAGCCAAGGAAGCGCGAAAAGAGTGCAATCATGACGGGAAAGATAACCTTCAAGGCAGGTACGCATTCCTCGCGCGCCGGAGGATGGGTTGTGCCGGTGACACTCTGTCGTGACGATGTGTCAGCTCTGACTGTCATACTCGAAAGATCCCTCACTGTTGCCGAATGTCAGATGCTCGCCAGAATGTTGACGGACATACGAGCAATCAGGGAGGCAACTGCCGGCGATGCCGTGAAACATCAGGAGATCATAGAGACCCTAAAAGCCATCTATAAAGCCGATGACGACGGGGTGCAGCAGGCGTTTAAGGACTGCGACGACACAACAGAATCGCTAATCCAAGATCAAATCTGCGTGATGGGGGTTTGGGTTTTAACCTGGCACACGCCCGATAGAATTCGCGCCGCTGCCAAGCTGGCACTTTGTGACCTGGGGAGTGGCAAAAACGGGCCACGGACGAAAGGCTATCGAATCCTGTTCGCGCAGGCAGTGCTGTGCCTGTGGGAAAAGCTTGGGCATACGAACAAGAAAATATGGGCTGCGGATGACCAGGCGTCCGGAACAACGGCGTCCCCGCTCGTTCACTTCGCGCAGAGACTGCTGAAGATCATTGAGCCAAAAACATGCCCGAGCCTTTCGACCGTCGCTAAGTTGCTTCGGAAGGTTAGCGCCTAACCAGCGCCATTGCCTGTCTGTTCCGGCGCTGAATGCCGGAAGGTTAATACCTTTGTCCGTAGTCCATCGTTCCTGAATACTCTCTCTGCGTGTTACTGCCTGCATGCACCTGTGTGTTGGTAGACAAGACAGAGAAAGGATTCATATGGCGACTATTCAAACCCGTGGGTTGCGGCCTGCTGAAACTGCAAAGAAGCTGTCTATCGGGCTCAGCACATTATGGCTCAAAGCCAAGACTGACCCCGATTTCCCCAAACCCTTCAAGCTTTCCGAGCGCACGACGGTTTTCTATGAGCACGAGATCGATGCATACCTTGCCGCGTGCGCCGCCAAAACACGTGGCATGCCACCGTACCGATGAAATCGAAGTTGCACAACATTGCTGCCATCCCCGAGGGCATGGTCGTGGGCGATATCCTTCCCGCATTTGCCGGTGTGCAACACCATTTTTACATTGGCGCTCCGGACAAGGTGTGCGCCTGCTGCGTGAAGTCTTTCACGTCGGTCCGCAGGCCTCGCCGGATCATCAGGCTCTATCCTTTTTTTACTAGGATTCCATTCGCCTGTCAGTACCTCATCTGCGGCAAGTGTTTTGCACAGTATCAACGCGGTGGCCACGAGCGTGATGCATTTCTCGTCGCTGTAGAGGCATATCACAATGACGGCGAAGATTGGAACGCGCCGCAATGATCGATCTAGACCAGGCCCGCCGCTTTCTCGATCTGATGGCAGAAGGCGAGTCGGTTACGTTTCAGACCTTCGGCGATGCGAGCAAGTCCCGATCTCTGGCGCGGATACTCCACGGGGATCTCGACCAGCATGCTGACGAGTTGTCCGCACTGAACAGCCGCGGCGCCGGCGTCTTCTGGATGGTCAATTATGGCGATGGCAAGGGCCGTGCCCAGGCCAACGTTGTTGGCGTTCGGTCGATATTCGCTGATTTGGATGGCGCGCCCTTGAAGCCGGTTCTTGAGGCGGGATTGGAGCCCCATGCCGTGGTGGAATCGAGCCCGGGGCGCTTCCATGCCTATTGGGCAACAGCCGACTGTGCGCCGGACCGTTTCGAGCCCTTGCAGCGCGCCTTGGCGCGGCGATTCGACAGCGATCCGAGTGTGATCGACCTGCCGCGCGTCATGCGGCTCCCGGGCTTCGTACACCGCAAGGGCATACCCTTTACAACACGCATCCTGTCGCTGGCTTCTTTGCAGCCCTACCCCGTTCAGAACATCATCGGCGCGTTGGGCCTCGATGAAGTCGGTCCGGTGAATGTTCGCAGCGAAGGCCCTACCCAGCCCGCGGGTGCGCTCATCGCCGTCGGACGCAATAATGCACTGACGCGCATGGCTGGAACAATGCAACGCAAGGGCATGACCCTCGCTGCAATCGAAGCAGCCCTGCTTGCTGAGAATCTTGCGAGTTGCTCACCTCCCTTGGCTGACGACGAAGTGCTTGGCATTGCGCGCAGCGTGAGGCGCTATCAACCATCTGCGCCGGCTGATGAGGCAGCTGCAGACGCTTGGGGAGATCCGCTGTTACCTGGCACCAGGCTCACCCCGGAAATCCCGGCCAGCATCCTGCCTGGCATCTTCGGCGCGCATGCTGCGGCTGTCGCTGAGAGCACGCAAACACCGCCGGCGATCGCGACAATGTTCACTATCTCGATCCTGGCCACCGTGCTGCAGGGACGCTTTGAAGTTGCGCCATTCGGTGATGACTACCGCGAGCCGTTGGCGATCTGGACAAATACCTGCTACCCGGTCGGCGGGCGCAAGACGGCGGTCTTTGGTGCTGGCGCCGCCCCGTTGGTTCGCTGGGGAAAGCTTGCAAGTGACCGGGCACGGCCTGAGATTCACCGCCGCCTCGCGGCGCGCGCTGTGGCGGAAAAGCGTATTGAAAAGTTGAAGCATGACGCCGCCCGTGCAGATGATGGCACTGCGCGTGCGCGGATTCAGGACGAAATCAGGCAGGAGATGGATGGAATGCCTGACGAACTGAAGCCGCCGAGAATCTTTACAACGAATGCGACGCCGGAACGTACAGAGGGGATGCTCGCCGAACAGGGCGGCAAACTCGGCATTCTTAGCGACGAGTCCGACACGTTCCTGAACCTCAGTGGCGGGCTGCGCGGCGGTATGGCGAGCCTTGACGTGGTGCTGAAGGGCCATGCCGGCTCGGCGATCCGCGTCGATCGGCAAGGACGCGAGGCGCACCTGGACAGGCCGACGCTCAGCATGGGCCTGATCGTGCAGCCTGAAAGCTTTGCCGAGCTGGCGGCGGGAAAACGCCTGCGCGCAACAGGCGTGCTTGCGCGCTACTTATATGCCATACCGAAATCCAACATCGGCACACGCGACGTTCGCCAGCGCAAGCCGATTCCACGTCGCCTCGATGAAGGGTATCACGAGGCAATCATGGATCTACTTGATGGTTACGAAGATCGCGGGCGCGAACCGCGCGTGTTGCCCTTCTCAGCGGAAGCTCTTGTCCCTTGGCTTGACTTCGCCGATGGCGTCGAGAAACACCAGGGTGAAGGTGGGCGATTCGAGGCAATCAGCGACTGGACTTCGAAACTTCCAGGAGCTGCAGCGCGCCTGGCAGCTGTGTTCCAACTTGCCGAGCACGGACTTGAAGCGCGTGAGGTCGGGCTCGTTGCTGTCGAACGTGCGCTCAATCTGTGCAGGCTACTGATTCCGCACGCCCAGGCCGCCTTCGCGATGCTGGGCGCTGACGATACCGATGCCGATGCATTGGCAGTGCTGCGATGGATCAGGGTGGGCTCCCTGAGAGACTTCACCAGGCGCGATGCACAGCGTTCAATGCATGGTCGGTTCAGCAAGGTGGAACGGCTGGAGCGCGCCCTCGCCGCTCTGCGCGACTTGTACATCATCAGTGGCGAAAAGAAGGCCGCGACCGGCGGCCGGGCTTCGGCGTTCTACCTGGTCAATCCAAAGCTCTACATCACGCGAGGTGCGATATGACTGGTTTTGTCACTAAAAGTCATTTGTCAGTAGACACAATAAATAGTCTTTTTCTTTTCTATCAAGAAATTACATATCTATGTCTGGTGACAGTGACAGAAGTGACAAAAGAGACCGAGCGGGTTCTGTCACTTTTGTCACTGTCACTGGACCGAATAACCCACATTGCCAACTTTGTAGTTACCCAACTTACCGGAGTGCCGTCATGGTCATGAGGGCTTCTGAAGCCGTGCCCGACAGTCAGGGGGAAGAGGAAACCAAGCGCCTCACCATACGCGTATTGGAAGCCTGTACGGGCACGCATAGCGACGTTGCCTTTGGGGCCTTGTTCTGGGTGATCGAGGCGCTGCTCGATCAATGCCCGGACAAGGGGTATGCCATTGCATGCGCCGACCACATGGAGCGGACTGGCCGCGAGATCCGCAAGAGGCTTACGTCATGATGAAGATATCGAATTTCACCGGGGAAATGAACCCGTGATTCATACCAGGGGGGATAGGGGGTTAAATCCTCGGGGCTTTGAACTGCGAGACCGCTCAGGTATCACTCCTCGCATACCCGCAGTTGGCGTAGGGGTGGGGATGAACGCTCATAGCAGGCAGATCACAACTCTCAACGACATTGAAGTCTATGGAGTGCATCGGGCGCGAGATCCACAAGTGGCTGACGTCACGAGCCAGGGGGGCGGGTTAAATCTCTGGAGGTCTGTGCGACAGGACCGGCAGATAGCTAAATTTTTTCGTGCGGGAGTTATACCCAGGGGGGGGTACCCCTTCGAAATGTCAATGGAACAATCATGGTTGAACTGACCGTCATCGGATCCAATCTGCCGGCGCTGGTAGACGACGACTTTTCATTTCTCCGCAAGTATCGCTGGAGACTGCATAAGAAGGGCTTCGTATACCGCCACGGTGATCGCGTGATCAAGCTGGCCAGGGTGATCATGCACCTAGTTTCACCAGAGCACAGCGTGCGCCACCTCAATGGATCGAGGCTTGATTGTCGTCGCGACAATTTGAGAGTGATTGATGCTGACGAGAGAAACCAGAATCCACCGCTGAGAAAATCGAATCGATCTGGTGCGCGTGGCGTCTATTACGACAAGACGCGCGGCCAATTCGTTGCGGCGGTTCGGCACGATGGGCGAAATTATTTCTTCGGGCGCTTCGATACTTTTAAAGAAGCCGCAGCGGCTGTAACGAGAGAGAGACCGAAGATATTGCCTCATCTTTGGGAAGTGCACACGTCTGCACTGTCTGGATTATCACAGCCCCCCTGGGAGCCTGCTACTACGGGCTGCCTGTTTGATGACATCAATCCGCTGCCTGGCGGTTCCAGGTATTCAACGAAGCTTGAAAGGAAAGACCGTGAGACATAAGGAGTACGCAGCATCTGACGACCCAATGGTTAAAAGAAAACGAGCCGACCGTGAGGCGCTGCAGGCAGAAGCCGCCGATCGCGCGGACAGCGCCGCAATTCAGCGTGCGAAGAGTCGCTCTGACGAGCGCATGAGCGAGCGTGTGCAAGGGTTCGAGCAGGATAAAGCTATAGATGCCATGTCCCTGGAGTTGAAACGGCATCGCGCCCGCCTGAGTCAGCAAAACGAGACGCCGCCGCTCGATAATCGGCAGCAACAACCATTGAAAGGAATTGAAGCATGAAAACCGAACTCCTGAAGTTACCCCGCTTGACGGATAACCCCGAATACGCTGCGGCACAGGCAAAGTACATGGAGCTGCAGGCCGACTTGGGCGCTACTCAAAAGCGCTACGACGCGATCCTTGACCAGCTCAATGGCGAGGACGGGACCACTGACCAGAAGAGTTCCATTGTTTCCGCTGCCTTAAGGCTGATAGGCAGATCGGACGCATCCACGCCAGCAGTCAGTGCCAACACATTGAGACAGGAGCTGGTCACCGTAGGTGACGCCCTACGGATATTGAAAGAGGCTGTATCGATACAGAAAGCGTTTCTCACTGAACTCCGGGTGAAGGTTTCCAAGAAGTGCATCGCGGATTTATCGCCGGCACACATGGGAATGGTGCGTGAGATCGCGAAATGCGTCCTTGCGTTGGATGCAGCCCTGGCCGTTGAATTTGATTTTCGCGATGAGCTCATTCAACGGGACATTATCGCCGGCGACTTGCGCTGGATGCCACTTCCTGGATTCGGTAGAACCAAGGATTCCAATTCGAGGGTCTCCGCCTGGTTGATCGAAGCGTGCGAATACGGCTTTCTCAAAATCAATGATATTCCCGAATGTCTGCATTCGTGGGCTAAGGCGAAGATGGCGAAGCCAACGTCAACGACGCCGACACTCCGCACTCAGGCAAATATTGATGGCTGGGTCGAAGCCTGACCATGCCGATTCGAACAACGCGACCCGACGCCCTGGGACCCCTTGGCATGCTTCACGCTCGGGGGAGTCGGGTCGCGTTGCCCCGAGCATCTTCCCAACGTGAGGTATTCCCATGACTGATGAAGCAAGCAACAACGATCACTCCATGGAATGTCGGCGCGCTGACCTGGAGGCACGCATTGCCCGGGTGCGAGACGCTCTCAATCAAACTGATCAGTTGGAGCGCGCAGCTGCTCAGATCGTGGCGACTCTACGGGCATGCTCAACTGGCAACGGTCCACGGAGCGCCCGCAAAAAAGCAGCTCGGAATGCGCAGCGCATTGATGCTACTATTTCCAGGGATGTGGCAGCAGTTCGAACGCCAGCGAAAGCCGCATTGAAACACCTTCAGGCGCAACTCGATGCCCTGCCCGGGTCGGAAACCCTGTAAATAGACCATGGCGACCGCTCCGGAGCGCTTTTGCAGTCGCGATCACGAGGCCGCCGTTGGGGTATTGATGCGCTATGTGCCCGCCGGGCCGGAGCGCGACGAACTGATCGAGACGGTTCGCATCGGAATCATCTTTAAACAGCAACGGCATGCGGGCAAGCGGCCAGGCCCTCTGGCGCGGCTGGTACTCGACTGTGCAAAGCGCGCCGGTCCGCCATACGCATTCGCGCAATTACTGGATCAATTGGAGCTTGAAGCCGCCCGCAGGGAGTTGCATGGAGAGAAGGCATCGCCAATCGAGAAGATTGATCGCATATGGCTACTGGCGACGGTTCACCTACCGAAGCGCGGCCGAGTACAAGTGCCATTCAAGACACTGCAGAATCACCTCACGGCCGCCAGGAAATGGTTACGCAACGAAACTCCCGAGTCTCGGTAAATCGGGAGTTTGACCGAGTACCTTGCAGTGAACGCTGCGCGTGCAGAGTTCTTGACGAGGGGAATTGCGATGGCAACCATAGAAGATGTTCTTTCCGATCTTGAAAAGCAACGCCGCTCCTGGAATGAATTCAAAGTTGTGCAGGAAGCACGTCTGGGCAATGCCGAAAAGACAATTCGCGCCATGTTCATCAGCCCCGGACAGCAGAACTTCGGCGCACCAAGGAACAACCTGAAGCGCCTCAAGGGCTGCGCATCATGCTAGCGGGCACACTTGAAATCGAAATGCGCGCAAATATTGCGCGCATTGCCGACGATATGAACAAGGTGCAGAGCACCATCGGCGGCGCGATGGCAAATGTAGAAAAAATGGTCGGCTCTGCCAAGAATGCACTGGTGGGACTCGCTGCTGGCATGACCATCGACGCATTCGCTGGGATGATTAAAGGCGCGATCGAAGCACAGGCACAATTGAAAACGTTGTCAGATCGCACTGGCGCAACTGTTGAAACGCTCTCAGGCCTGCGAGGTGCGGCAAGAATCTCCGGTACCGACATGGATACGGTCGCCAAGGCGATCCAGAAGCTCTCAAAGAGCATGGTCGACTCTGCTGATCCATCAAGCAAAGCGGCATTGGCTTTCTCGAAGATTGGAATATCGGCCAAGGAGGTTGCGGCCAACATGAATGACCCTGGCCAGATGATGCTGGTCATTGCCAAACATCTTGAAACTTACCGGGACGGGGCAGGTAAAACCGCCGTGATGCAGGAGCTCCTAAGCAAGGCGGGGGCGAACAGCCTCCCAATGATGCGGGCGCTAGCTGAAATGGGACAGCTCAACGCCAAGGTGACGAAGGAACAGGCCGAGGAAGCGCACAAGTTTGAAGTGTTGTTAGTGCAGTGGAATATCCGATGGAAGGAATTCTATTCGACCATCGCAACATCAATCCTGCCTGTCATGAATGCCTTTTTCGGCAAACTCGTCAGCGGCAACGGTGTCGCAAAACAGTTCACAGAAATTGTCGGAGGCCTGGCTGCCGATGGCTCACTGAAAGCCTGGGCGGAGGGGGCGGCAAGGGGCGCAACACTGCTCATGAACGCGATTGAACCGCTCATCAAGATCACCGCCGCATACTACGCATTAACCGTAGCGGCTCCGGCTGCAATCGCCGTCGCCATCACTGCGCTTGGCTCGTTGCAGATGACCTACGCGTTGCTCAGTCTGGAAATGGCGCATGGAATGACGGTCTGGCAACTTGCCAACACGCAATTGATTGCCGGAACGGCTGTTACAGCGGCATTCGGTACAGGACTGGGAGCACTGAAAGCTAGTCTCGGTGGTGTGTTTGCGTTGTTTGCCGGATGGCAGATCGGCACCTATCTTCGAGATAACTTTGCCGAGGTGCGAGTGGCCGGAAATCTCCTGGTGCAAGGCTTACTGCTCGCGTGGGAATCGCTGAAATACGGCTTTGAAACGGCCGTCAATGGCATGACGGGCTTATGGTACGGATTCATCCAGGCACTTGGAGAGGGATTGCAAAAGATTCCAGGATTCGGTGCAGCGGGTAAGGTTCTGTCAGACATGGGATCGGCCAACCTTCAACTCCTCGCTGCGGACCAAATCGCGGCGAAAGAGGCCTATGAAGGAAACACCGCCGCCATCAAAAACACAATCGCTGCAATGAACGCCGAAGAGCTGGCAACAAAAGCGGGAACTGTTGCGGCGGCTGCGAAGGCGAGTGGAACCAAGAATATCACTGCGGCCTCGGAAGAGTTGAAAACCAAGTATGAATCTCTGGCCAAGTCCATCAACGAAAAGCTGGCAGTCGAACAGGCCGAATTGAACGGCATGGTCCCACTTACCGAGGCGCAGAAATTTGCCGTCAAGCTCATGGCCGAGTGGGTCCATACGACCAACGGCCTCAGCAATGAGAAGAAACGATTCCTTGCACAACAGCTTCAAGAATACCTGAACACCGCCGCGCTGAATAAGGCCAACGCGGAGAGCAACAAACTCAACGACGAAGCTGTGAAGCGCTACGCTGACGCCTACGATACCACCGAGAAGCAATTGCAATCGACCCTCGACGGTACAAAGGCCATGCGTGACAGCACCGCCGAGATGGGGCTATCTGCCGATGCGCTTCTAGCGCTGAAGCAATCGCGCATTGATGATGAGATTGCTGAAGCGTCTCGTCAGTTAAGGATATTTTCAGCGGGTGGATTTGAGACCGAATACACGCTGAAGATCCGAGAATCCATCGCCGCCCTTGAGGATCGTAAGAAAGCGATGGGCGAGGCAACCGTAGCCAGCAAGACGCTCGACGAAATGAAGGCCCAGGCCGACATGTGGAAGACCATCGACCAGACCGCCCAGCAGACCTTCGTCAGTATCTTCCAGTCCGGCAAGTCCGCCTTCGACCGCCTGCGTGACACCCTCAAGAACGGCCTGTACGCGCTGCTGTATGAGCTGACCGGCAAGCAATTCCTGATCAGCCTGGCGACGACGGTAGGGGGCGCTGGTGTGGCGCAATCGGCATTCGGATCGACGGCCGGATCGGTCGGCGGCAGCTTCCTGACCGGCGCGTCTGGTAGTTTCGCCGGGAGCGGTCTCTCGATGTTCGCCGGTCAGGCTGGGAGCATGTTCGGCGGCGCCGGCAACGCGCTGATGAACTTCGCCGCGGACTCGCTGGGCGTCACCAGCTCGATGGCCTTGAGTGCTGCGCAGCTCATTCCGGTCGTTGGTGCTGTGGTCGCCGGTGTGATGGCACTCAACGCCATCCTGAGCAAGGGCGGTGGCCCGAAAACGGAGGGCGTTGGGTATCTCGGCAATTACACCGACGCCGGATATATCCACGGATCGAACGACAACACCGCCCAAGCGCTGGTCGCTGGTGTCGGTACCACCTATGCCCAGTATGCCGCTTTGCTTGGCGGCAAGGCCGGGACCTTCGGCGGCCAGGCCTTCATCGGCCAGGACCCGCAGGGTAGCGCGCTGACGCAACTGCAACTGGCGGCGAGCATCAATGGCAAGTCCGTCTACGACCGGCGCGCCTCCGGTTCTTATGAAGATGTCGGCCGCTCCGATGCCGAACTCCAGGCGGCGATGGAACAGGCCACGCGTGAAGCGCTGCTGGGGGCGCTGAAGGCCACCCAGTTCGGCGATGTCACTCAGGCCTTTATCGACACCATTGCGCCGACGGTCGAAGGCTTCAAGAAGCTGACCGACTACATGACGGCGGTCGGTTCGCAGAAAGCCCTGCTGGAATCCTTCAAGACCGATGCGGAACACGTCTCCGACGCCCTGAAGTTGCTCAACGACGCAGGCATTCCCGTCACGGTGGATGGCCTGAAGGCCTTCGTGGCCGGTCTCGATGCCACGACGCAGGCCGGCCAAGACACCCTCAAGACGGTCCAGGGATTGCAAGGCGCATTTGCCCTGGTCACCAAGACCCTCGCCACCGCCCAGGGCAAGGTCGATACCCTGCTGCGCGACATCGGCAACCAGGTGCAGACGTTTGCACAGCGCGTCATCGACACCAGCAAGGGCGTGTATAGCGCCCAGGACGCCATCAGCCAGGCCTATTGGGCGGCGCAGGACCGGGTCTCGGCCTTGCAGCGCCAGGCCGCCGATAACCTCGACAAGTTCACCACCAGCATCGACGACTTCCTGACCACGCTGATGCCATCACAGTCCATTGGCTCTCTGAAGGCCCAGCTTTCCGCCACGGCGGCCCTGGCTGCGGGCGGTGATGCCGACTCGCAGGCCAAGCTGATCAACATCGCCAAGGCGGTCATCAAGGCATCCGAAGGGTCCAGCAGCAGCAGTATTGAGAATGCGCGCAACGTGGCCTTCGTCCGTTCGACGCTCGAAGGCGTCAAGGCCGCTCTGACC
>Ga0163199_1001490_pt1 | contig 14600 bp, 11 predicted proteins | sample PL_2010_150m_FD_113537 | JGI IMG/M metagenome (GOLD analysis project Ga0163199, IMG submission 113537) | Freshwater microbial communities from Powell Lake, British Columbia, Canada to study Microbial Dark Matter (Phase II) - PL_2010_150m | ecosystem: Environmental > Aquatic > Freshwater > Lake ... | reverse complement strand
CGAGAAACGTAATGGCTTGATCAAAACTCTCAACTAATGTTCCTTTGTGCGGCGCTTCGACTGTTAATTTGATTCCGAGATCGCGCGCATATATCCCCAACTCGTTGACACACCCCGCCACAAATTTCGCTTGCTCGTTCCATTGCGCCGCTTCGGCTTTGCGCCCGGGCTGCATGGAGATGGCGTAACAACCTAACGCCACTGCCATGCGGAGAGAATCTTTCACGTAATTAAATTCCACATCGCGTCCATCGGGACCGTTGAGGGCGGTGAGCGACCAGACATTACAAGTGGAGACGGTTAACCCGTGTGAGGCGATCTCATCCGCTAAACGTTTGTGATCATCGGCGGTGGCATTAACGGGATCAGCGTGTGGGCAGAACTTGGTGATCAGGCCGAGATCAATTGTTTTAAATCCGTCGGCGGCGATCCATTGCAGCGCGGTGGCGCGATCTGATAAACGATACGTGATCGTGGCGCAACCAATTTGATTCATGTTTACTCCTTTATTGCTCCGGCGGTTAACCCGGCGACGAAAGTTCTCATAGTGAAGATGAAGAGGACGAGCATGGGCAAAGCGGCGAGGACGGCGGCTGCCATGCCCGCGCCCGGTTCGGGGCGAGTGAAATCGTTGAAGTAGATCAGTCCGGTGACGGCGGTGCGGGCTTCGTTGGAGTTGGCGACGAGCGAGGGCCAAGCGTAATCATTCCAGATCAGCCATACTTGAAAGATTGCCATGGCGCTGAGGATGGGAGCGGAGAGGGGTAGGGCAATATATAAAAATGAATCTAAGACGTTGGCGCCGTCCATCTTTGCCGCGTCGAACATTTCCGAGGGCATCTCTTTGTAGAAGGAGTGAGTGACGAAGATGGTGAGGGCTTGGTTGGCGGCGTAAGGCAGGATGAGCGCCCACAAAGTATTTTGCGCGCCGAGTTGGATGATCAATTGAAAGAGCGGCACAAATAGAATCGTGTTTGGCACGAGCAAACTCAAGAGCAACGCGCCGAACAAAAAAGGGCGACCGGCAAAATTAAATCGGGCGAGGACAAAGGCGGTGATTGCTGCCATGCTGATGCTGAGGGCGGGCGCGGTAAGCCCGACGATGATGTTGTGCCACAACGGGTCTTGCATAAATTTCCATGCCATTGCGTAGTTCTGAAAATTGAGAGGGAAACTTAAGCCCATTGGCTGGTTGTTGAACTGATCTATATTTTTGAACGACAGCGCGAGCAAGGTCAGCAACGGCACGAAGGTGAAGATGGCGATCATGACGAGGATGATGTTGATGATGATTTGATCGAAGTTGCGACGCAATTTCATTGTGATGACTCTTCCTTCGCTTGGCGGCGCGAGATGAAAAAGTTAATCGCGGTGAAGATGAGCGTGGCGGCGAACAGCACCATGCCAATCGCTGAGCCGTAGCCTAGATCAAGATCGTCGCGCACGGCGCGATACATTTGTAAGCCCGGCACGAGTGTACCGGCAGTTCCGGGTCCGCCGTTGGTCATGATGAGCGGCGCGTCAAATGAGCGCAAGTAGTAAATGAAGGTCAAGGTGATAAGGACTAATATCTGATTACGGATGAGTGGTAGCTCAATGAAGAAGAAAGTTGTAAACGAATCGGCGCCATCTACTTTTGCCGAGTCTAAAATTTCTTGCGAGATAGATTGCAGCGCGGCGACGTAGATCAAAAAATTGAGTCCGGCGACCCACGGGAAGCCGACGAAGATGATCGCCCCCAAGGCGTATGACGGTTCCCCCAACCAGATTTTTCCTAGCGCGCCGAGATTGATCATTCGCAGTATTTGATTCAATCCACCATCCAATCCATAAAACCAGCGCCAGACGTATACAGTGACGGTGGCCGGGACGATAATGGGCAGAACGAAGAGGATGCGCCACCAGTATTGCAAGACGGCATTGCGCAAGCGTACGACCAGCACCGCGCCGAAGAGCGGGAAGATGCAGACGATGATCATGTTCGAGATGAGGATGATCGCCATGTTGCGCCACGCGGCGGGCGTGGACGAGTCGTCAAAGAGGCGGATGTAATTTTCTAAGCCGACCCACACTGTTTGCTTGATGTCCCAATAAGTGAAGGAGTGATAGAAGCCTGAGGTGATCGGATAATAAAAGAAGATGACGGAGAAAAGCAGGCTGGGGAGGAGCAGAACGTAGAGCAGCCAGTTGTTGGCGAACTGGCGCGCGAATCGGGTGAAGGGCGTTGGCGGTTTGGGAGACGAGTCGGCGCGAGTTGAGGTGGACATAACGTGATCAAAGAAATCAAGGTGATTGCTCAGGCATTTTTTAACCACAAAGGCTCAAAGAAAAGAAGTTCACGAATTTTTTTAATACTTTGTGATCTTTGCTTCTTTGTTTCTTCGTGATTAATTTGGGTTGAGTAGTTACAAATTAAGACCTGCAAGAGCTAATTGATTTTATCTCTTGCAGGTCTTGATGTTTTTTAAATCAGCAACGTGGTGAGTTTACCACTTGCTCGCTTCCCATTCGGGATGCTGCTTGATAACGTTGTCGGCCAGTTGATCAAGCAATTTTTGGTAGGCGGTCAACGATTGATCGAGGTTAGCCGTGCCAGCGAAATAGTCTTGGAAGATTTTTGTTTCTGCCACGCTGTTGGCTGGACCAAAGGCGCTGTTCACATCCAAACCTACGACGCGGTTATTGTTGGCGGCTGACGGTTCGGCGAACCCGCGATAGCGATCTTGCTTGTCGGTGTTGCCGGGGAAGATTTTTTCCACAGGTGAACCGGGTTCAAAGCATGATGGATTTTGGATAGAACACCAATACTCTTCTGTTTTGGCGCTGGTGGCATATTGCAACAGATCGAGTGCGAGATCGAGTTTACCTTTATCCACAGTGGTCTTGGGGATGAAGAGGTAGTGTGAGCCTGAACCTGTGCTGCCGCTAGAGAAGCGATGCACGAGCCCGCCCGGAGTGTTGGCTGTGCCTTTGAGCGGCGGCAGATAGAACGATCCCCATTTGAATTTAACGTCGGGACTATTTTCGATGACAGCCATATTGATGCGGGCGATCGAACGATAGGCGACTTTGCCTTGCGAGAAGAGTTCGCCCGGCGCTGGCGGGGCGAGATAACCTTCGTGAAAGTATTGCGAGAAATCTTTCAGCTGCTCAAAGAGGGCTTTCACGTCGGCGTTCTTGGCGCTCCATTTGCCCTTCTTGACGCACCATACTGCTTCTTTTTGTGAGATGCGTCCGTCGGCGGTTTCGCCCACTTGTGCGTCACAGGCTTTGATCGAGTCAACCAATAATTGGTCGCTGATCATGACGACTTGGTAAGTGAAAACGTAGGCTTCATTGCCTGCGGTAGGGCTGTAATACGGTTGAATACCGGCGGCTTTGAGTTTCTTCAACGAGTCGGTGAAGTCTGCCCATGTCTTCGGCAGTTCTTTGACGCCAGCTTTGTCGAGCAGGTCTTTGTTGTAAAGAATTGCGGTGTCAGAGAAATCGCCGACGTAAGTGGTGCCGACCATCAATACTTTACCGCCCACTGTCACGTCTTTTAGAGCAACACCATTGATCGGAAAATCTTCGCGCCAAGTTTTGTTCGCGCTATAAGGATTGGGCTTTGCCATATCTGCCGTCAGATCATATTGCAAATCGGGATCGAGTTGCGCGGCAGAGGGGAAGACCTGCATCACCACATCGTTCAAAGTCTTTGAGCGCAAGTTGGTGGTGATGAAACCAAAAATGTCGGTCACAGTGCCGAGCATGGGTTGGTATTTAATTTTTACATTGGGATGATTCGTTTCCCATTGTTTCATCACCAAATATATTGTGTAAAATGGACTGTTAGGATCGGCGGAAAGATCACGCCAAGTATTGATCACTAACTCGCCCTTAAGATCGGGGCGTGATGCCGCCGTGCCAACTGGGGCAACGGGTTTAACGGGAGCCGCCGCCGTTGGGGGTGCGGCCGGCGCAGCAGTGGCGGCGGGAGCCGCTGTAGCTGCGGGAGCAGATGTTGCGGGAGCTTTTGTTGCTTCAGGTGGCGGGGCTTGCGTGGGTGTCGCTGTCCCGCAGGCGGCAACAAAGATGAGAATCACACTCATCGCAACGGCAAACCGGTGGTGGGTTTTTCTTCCAGTGACCATAATGGTATTTCCTTCTTTCTCCTAAGATTTCTAATAATTTACCAAAAACTTTCGATTTTGTCAATTACCGAAAGTTTACGAAAGATATTAACAAGTTAGCAAAACTAGTTTATAATATAACGAAGGAGTTACGAAACATGAGCATAGCCAGAAAAGACAAAATTTTGCTCTTTCTTCAAACGAATCAAACCGCGACGGTAAAAGAGCTGAGCGATCTGTGCGACGTGTCCGAAGTGACCATTCGCCAAGATTTGGATCGTCTTGAAGAAGAAGGTTTGCTCGTGCGTACGCGCGGCGGCGCGGCGTTATCGGATCGGGCGAACCGCGAGTTGACGTTCTCGACGCGGGATCGTTTGAACGCCGATGCCAAACGACGAATCGGCGAGAAGGCGGCGAGCTTGGTTGTCTCTGGTGATTCATTTATTGTAGATGCCAGCACAACCGCGCTCTATGTAGTGCGAGCGTTGTTGAAGCGATCTGATTTAACGGATCTCACACTCATCACCAACGGCATTAACACCGCGTTGGAATTAGTGAACCGCCCCGACATCACTACGATCTTAACCGGCGGCATGTTGCGGATGACGGCGATCTCCTTGACGGGTTCGATTGCTTGGGATGTGTTGAGCAAACTCAACGCTTCAAAAGGTTTCTTCGGCACGCGCGGCATTAGCGTGGACGCCGGATTAACCGATGTCAATATGTTGGAAGCCAACGTGAAGAAGGCGATGATCGAGCGTTGCCAAGAAGTGATCGCCGTAGCCGACTCGAGCAAGTTCGGCGAAGTGTCGTTGGTGTCTTACGCGCCCATCGAGCGTGTCAACAAATGGATCACCGATGACAGCGTCTTGCCCGAAATGTTGGAAGCATTACGCGCGCGGGGTGTTGAGGTGATGATTGCTTAAACACTGACCTTACGCAGTTTTACCGCAGAGACGCAGAGAAATTTTATTGGACTTTATCGGGAAGCTCTTTGCAATTTCGGAGTGGTGTGGGGGATAGTTTTCTAATCCGCTGCGCTTGCGAGCATTTTTCTGATCCCAACCATTATTCTGCATGGAAACATGGGAGTCGCACACGCGCTAACAGTCAAAGTTTGGAATAAAGTTCGTTAGCGGATTAGAGTGCCAAAACTACATCAGTCCTGTCTATTTCCGATAATGTCTATTAAATCTCCGCGCACTCCGCGACTCTGCGGTGAGATTTTTTGGCGTAAGCGCATCACTGTGTAAGGTGAAGTAATCAGGAGAACCACATGACTCATGACGAAGTGAAACACGCGATTAAGATTTTAAAGATCGAAACGCCCTCCTGGGGCTACGGCAATTCCGGCACGCGCTTTAAAGTGTTTGCCCAAGAGGGCGTGGCGCGCACGCTCTATGAAAAATTGGATGACGCGGCGTTGGTGCATCGTCTCAGCGGCACTTGCCCCACCGTAGCAATTCATATTCCGTGGGATCGCGTGGACGATTGGGACAAAGTTTCCAAATATGCCCGCGAGCGCGGCCTGGCGATTGGCGCGGTGAACCCCAACGTCTTTCAAGATGATGAATACAAATTGGGCAGCGTCTGTCACCCCGATAAAGCGATCCGCCGCCGCGCAATTGACCATATAAAAGAGTGCGTGCAGATCGCCAAAGAAATTAACTCGACCGTGTTGAGTCTGTGGTTCGCCGATGGCACGAACTATCCGGGGCAAGATGATATTCGCGCCCGCAAAGCGCGCCTCATGGAATCGTTGAGCGAAGTCTATGCCGTGATGCCCGCTTCGATGCGGATGTTGATCGAATATAAATTTTTCGAACCGGCGTTTTATCACACCGATCTCCCCGATTGGGGTATGGCGTTATTGGTGGCGAGCAAACTCGGCGCGCAAGCGCAGGTGTTGGTGGATACCGGGCATCACGCGCAAGGAGTCAACATCGAACACATCGTCGCCTTGTTGATAGATGAAGGACGTTTGGGCGGCTTCCATTTTAACAATCGCAAATACGCCGACGATGATCTCATGGTCGGCTCGGTCAACCCTTACGAATTATTTTTGATCTTCCACGAAATCCTCAACGCAGCGCGTGATCCGCGTTGCGCCGCCACTGCCAACAACATCGCCTACATGCTCGACCAATCGCACAACATTGAGTCCAAGGTTGAAGCGGTGATTCAATCGGTGCTGAATGTGCAATTGGCTTACGCCAAAGCTTGTCTAGTGGATCGTGAGGCGTTGGCGCAGGCGCAACACGATCAAGATGTGTTAGCGGCGAATCGTATTTTGCAAGAGGCGTTTGAAACCGACGTGCGCCCGCTCTTAGCTGAAGTGCGAACCGAGCTCGGCGCGTCGGCGAATCCGATTGCTGAGTATCGCGCCAGTGGATATTTGGAGAAAGTTTCGCGCGAAAGAGGCATCGCCAAAGTGGGTGGCGGTTACACAGGTTGATTCGTAGTTTCGGCAACACCTGACAGGTCTGTTTACAATTTGGCAGGAATTAAATTCGGCAAGACCTGTCAGGTGTGGTGCAGAAAAGGTAAATAATTAATATGCGTTATGTCGAATCAGATGGATTAAAGATCGCTGTTGAAGTCGTCGGTGACGGTGCCCCCTTAGTCTTCGCGCACGGGTTGGGCGGCAATCGCCACATCACGCGCCAAGAACTTGCCCCGCTTGCCGATCATTATCAGATCATTACTTACGATCAACGCGGACATAGCGACTCAACTCCGATCACTGATCCTGCTCTCTATAGCGCTGAACGCATGGCGGATGATCTACGCGCCGTGTTGGATGATTTAAAAATTGAACGCGCTATCATCGGCGGCGAATCAATGGGCTCGACGACTTCGTTGCTCTTTGCACTCAAACATCCGCGCCGCGTCGAAAAACTTTTGCTCACCGCGCCGGCCTTTGGGCAAAACGCGAATCCGGATCGTGAGCGACTTAAAGGTTTGGGCGACGCGCTGAATCAACTTGGGCTGGAAAAATTTTTAGCCGCCGCCGCCGAGCGACAACGCACCGAACTGAAATGGCCACCGGACGTGATCGCTTTCGCGGCGAAGATGTTTAGCGCGCATCAACCGGCGAGCCTTGCTACCGCCTGGAAGACCGTCCCCGATTGGCGACCTCTGCCCGATCTTTCCATCGTGTCACAAGTGACGTGTCCGGTGTGCATCGTCGCTTGGGAATCTGATCTGCTTCACCCCAGCGAACTCGCGCGCGACCTTGCCGCTCGATTCCCTAACGCACAACTTAAATGGATGCCGACGCTGCCGTCGCTGTTTCAAGACCCGACGCAGGTTGGGCAACTCTACAAAGATTTTTTGGAGGGGCGATGACACCGAGTTTTCAACGCCGCGCTGATTTTATCTGGCGACCACGCGGTTTAGATCGCGTAACATTTTCAACTGCAACGCCGCGTTTGCCCGAAGAGGCGAATCGCTTTGTTTACTTTCGCCGCGTGGTCGAAATTGCCGATCCGATTCAAGCCGCGCGCGTGATGGCAACCGCCGATGGGCGGTATCAACTTTTCGTCAACGGAGTTATGGTCGGGCGCGGACCGGCGCGTAGCGGCGCGGCATATCGTTATGTGGAACCACATGATCTCGCGCCTTATTTAAAAGTCGGGCGCAACGTCATCGCCGCGCTCGCTCATTCATATGGTCGGCTTACGGCGTGGTACGAACTGCCGGGTTGGGATTATGCGCGGGCGTTTGGCTGCGGCGGATTTTTTCTGCAAGGCGAGATCGTCACTGCCTCTCACACGGTGAGTCTTGATACGGATGCAACGTGGCGTTGTTTAACCAGCGAAGCTTGGCAACGCGAGGTGCCTTCAAACAGTTTGGGTTTCATGGAACTCTACGATGCACGCCGCGCACCCGAAGGTTGGACTGACGTTGTCTTTGACGATTCAACTTGGGAGAACGCCGAAGTTCTGCGCGTGGCGGGACGCAACTATAGCGGCGACGTTATACCCTTTCAATTCTTATTGCCGAGTGACATCCCCGCGCAGCGCGAAGGACCACTTCTTAAGATTTCCGAAGTCTTGGAGACTTCGGAAGTCTTAAGTGCAGTTGTAAGCGCAAACGATCTCGTCGCCCAAATGGATCAGGAAAAATTTGAGCCGTTGAAAGAATGCCGCGCGAATGAGTCGCGCAATGAAATTTCAACGACAAAGGATCGCGGTGTTACCATCATTTACGATTTCGGCGAAGTGGTGGTGGGTTACATTCGCTTTGAGGTAGAAGGGTCGGCGGGCACAGTCATAGATTTTTATCCGGGCGAGCAGTTGCTACCCGATGGACGCGTGCGAATCTTTGACGGCATCCCCGGCTTCGATCCCCAAATTGCCCATCGCTATATTTTGCGTGACGGCAAACAAACGTGGGAACGTTTTGAGTTTAACGGCTTGCGCTATTTGCAAGTGACCTATCGCAACTGCCTTCAACCTTTGCGCGTTCACGCCGTGACAGTTAATCAAACAAACTATCCCGTTGAGCCGCGCGGGGAGTTTGAATGTTCCGACGAAGCGCTCAACAAAATTTGGCGCGTGGGCGCGCGCACCTTGCGCTTATGTATGCACGATGCGTTTGTGGATTGTCCTTCGCGCGAGCAGCGTCAATGGATGGACGCCTATCTCGACTCGCGCATTAACTACGCCGCCTTTGGCGACACCCAATTAGCGGCGCGATTGATTCGGCAGATCGCTTTGTCGCAGCGTCCCGAAGGTCTTACTATGATGGTAGCCTCTGGAGATTTTTCGGTGCTAGGGTTCACCAATATCCCGGATTTTTGTTTGTATTGGATCATGACCATCGGCGATTACATTCAATTCGCGGGCGACACGCGCCTTGTGGATGAGGTCTATCCATCCGTAGCCAAAGCGATTCAATGGTTCGAACGCCAATTGAATGAAGAAAATTTATTAACCGATGTGCCGCACTGGGTTTTTGTGGAATGGGCCGAGACCGATAAAAAGGGACAAGTGACCGCGCTCAACGCCCAGCTTGTCGCCGCCTTGCGCGTGGCGGCAGAGTTGGCGCGTTTAGCCGATCATCCGCGCGCGGCGACTCATTATCAAGATTTAGCGCAAAGCGTGTGTGATGCGATTAATAATTTACTGTGGGATGAAACGCGCGGCGTCTATGCTGATGCGCGCCGCCACGGCAAGTTGAGCCGCCGCCTAAGTCAACAGAGTAATGCCGCCGTGATCGCTTTTGATGTTGCCCCGCGCCAGCGTTGGGCGCGAATGTGGAAAATAATTCTGGATGAAAAGCGTTTGGTGTTAACACACGCACTCGGACACGATGGCGAAGCGACTCCGTTTGACGAAGAATACAACGTCGTGCAAGCCCAACCTTTTTACTCACATTTTTTGCATCGCGCTTTACGTCAAGACAATAAGTTTGAAGTGATCGCCGAAAACATCCGCACGCGCTGGAGCGAGATGTTGGCAGATGGCGAAAGCACCTTCCGCGAGACGTGGCAGCTAGAACCGATGACGAGCAAGTGCCACGCTTGGTCGGCGACACCTACCTACGATCTATCTAGTGATGTGTTGGGCGTGTCGCCAATCGAATCGGGTTTCAAACGTTTACGCATCGCGCCGCAAATTGTTAACTTAGGATGGGCGCGTGGGAAATTTCCGACACCGCACGGTGAAGTGAGTGTGGATTGGAAACATAGCGCAGATCGTTTTGAGTTAAATGTAACTGTGCCGCGTGGATGCGAAGCGGAGATCGTTTGCCCGTTGGCAAAAGGGTGGGGAGCGGTTGACGGCCTCCCCGTGTCAGAAAAAGTTGTGATCGCGCGTGAAGGCGATCATCAATTAGTCAGTTAGGGCATAAGGACTTAAGCAGTTCATAGAAACTTTTATCACGAATGCTGCGAATGTTCCGAATTTGACGAATAGAACAAAAGAAAAATTCGTGTTATTCGATTATTCGAGTCATTCGTGATTATGGTGTGTAAGCCCAGCATGAATCACTTTTACGTCGAATCAGATGGACTCAAAATTGCCGCCGAAACTTTCGGCGTGGGCGCGCCGCTTGTCTTCGCGCATGGCTTGACGGGCAACCGTCATGCCATCCGCCGCCAATTTGAATCGCTGGCAGATCGTTATCGCATTGTCATCTTCGATCAACGTGGTCATTGCGATTCGACTCCCGTCACCGATCCCGCGCTTTATGCGCCAGCACGCATGGTAGACGATATGCGCGCCGTGCTGGATCATTTAAAAATTGATCGCGCCATTGTCGGCGGCGAGTCGATGGGCGCGGCGACGGCTTTGCTCTTCGCGCTTAAGTATCCGCAGCGCGTGGAAAAACTTTTGCTCACCGCGCCCGCCTTTGGCGATAGCTATAACCCGAGCCGACAGGGGTTGCAGGAAATGGGCGACAACGTGAGGCGGTTGGGCATCGAAGAGTTTTTAATTTTCAATGCGGCAGAACGTCAACGGCTTGGGCTTAAGTGGCCCGCCGACGTGGCGGAGATTGTGGCAAACTTGCTTCGCTCACATGATGCAGCGAGTCTTTCTACCGCCTTACGCGCCGTCGCCGATTGGCAGCTCTTCGCCGATCTCTCAGATGTAGTGAAATTGAAATGCCCGGTTTGTATCTTGGCGTGGGAAAACGATCCTTTACATCCCTTTGATCTCGCGCAGCGTCTTGCCGCCACATTTCCTAACGCGCAACTTGAAATACTGCCGCCGCTACCGGCGATCTTTCAAACTCCGCAGGTGGTGGGCGAACTCTATAAAAAATTTTTGGAGAGACCATGATGACACGTGATCAAGTTGAAAAGGTGTTTGCGTTGTTTGCCGCGAAAGATTTAGAGAAAGTGATGGCGGCTTTCGCCGACGATGCAGTGGTGTTCGATCCGCATTATCCGGTGATCGAGATGAAAGGCAAAGAGGCTATACGGCAAGGGTTTGAGTGGGGCTTGGGCAATATGGAAAAAGCCGGTTTCACCATCCGCAATTTTTGGGCGGGCGAGAATAACGCCATTGTTGAAATTGACACGCATCACATTTTTAAAGGCGGCATGGAATTAAAATTTTCGCAAGTGTTTGTGATCGAAGCGCGCGGCGATCTCGTCACCCGTTTGCAATCCTACGTGCCGTATCCGCCGCCCGGCATTGGTGGGTTGTTGGCAAGCGTTGTACACTTGATGTGGAAGTTGCAAGGGAAGGTTAAATGACAAATGAAGAATGAACAATGAAACAATGAACAATGAAACAATGAACAATGAAACAATGAACAATGGACAATGAACAATGAACAATGAACAATGAACAATGAACAATGAACAATGAACAATGAACAATGAACAATGAACAATGAAGAATGACATAAAAAGAATCAGCGTTCATCAGCGAAGATCAGCGACATCAGCGTTCGAGGGTTTAAAAGTCAGCGTTCAAAGGTTTGTAAACAGGATACACAAAATACTTTTCACAGGAGACTACTATGCAAGGACAAATGATGGATTATCAGTTAACGCTTACGCCGTTGTTGGAGCGCGCGCGGCGACTCTTTCCTAAGAAAGAGATCGTCACCAAGGCGGGTCCCACGTTGGAGCGTTACACTTACGCCCAGATGGTCGAGCGCGTAGGACGATTGGCGAACGCGCTGGAAAAGTTGGGTATCAAGCGCGGAGATCGCGTGGCGACGTTTGCTTGGAACAACGCGCGCCATCTCGAAATTTATTTTGCCGTGCCATGCATGGGCGCGGTGTTGCATCCGATCAACTTACGTTTGCCGGGCGATCAAATTGCTTACATCGTCAATCATGCTGAAGATCAGGTGCTGTTTGTTGACCCGACTCTTTTGCCCGCCGTTGAAAAACTTGCGCCGCACCTCAAAGGCATAAAACATTTTGTGGTCATGGGCGACAAGGTCCCCGAAGGCACAACGCTCACCCCTGTTCACGCCTACGAAGATTTGATCAAAGATGTGAGTCCCGATTATCCATGGCCTCATCTCAGTGAAAACGATGCAGCGGCGATGTGCTACACCTCTGGCACAACGGGCAACCCCAAAGGCGTGGTCTATTCGCATCGCGCTATTTATCTTCACAGCATCGGCTTGAGCATGGCTGATTCATTTGGACTCTCCGAACACGATACCTTTATGCCGGTCGTGCCAATGTTCCATGTGTTGGCGTGGGGCACACCGTTTGCCTCAGTGATGCTCGGAGTCAAATTAGTTTTTCCGGGTCCACATCTGCAACCGCGCGATCTCGCCGAATTGCTTCAAGCCGAGAAGGTGACTCTCACGGCGGGGGTGCCGACTCTGTGGATGGGCATCTTGCATTTGTTGGAGACTGAGCGTTACGACCTAAGCAGTTTGCGCGGCATGATCGTTGGTGGTGCTGCCGCCCCGCAATCCATGATCGAAGCCTACGAGAAGAAGCACGGTCTTACTGTCATACACGCTTGGGGCATGACCGAAATGTCGCCGCTCGGCACGGTGAGCCGCCTTAAGAGTTATCAACTTAATTTGTCCGAAGCAGAACGTTTTGCGATTCGCGCCAAACAAGGCACATCGGTGCCGGGCGTGGAGATTCGCGCCATTGACGAAAGCGGCAAAGAGATTTCCTGGGACGGCAAAGCTTATGGCGAATTACAAGTGCGAGGTCCTTGGATTATCAAGAGCTACTACAACGATGATCGCTCCGCCGACTCGTTCCAAGATGGCTGGTTCCGCACGGGCGATGTAGTTTCAATTGACCCCGAAGGCTTTGTGCAGATCGTGGATCGCACCAAAGATTTGGTGAAGAGCGGCGGCGAGTGGATTTCGAGTCAAGACTTAGAGAACGCGATCATGTCGCATCCCAAAGTATTAGAAGCCGCCGTCATCGCAGTGCCGCATCCCAAGTGGCAAGAGCGCCCGTTGGCGTGTGTCGTTCCCAAACCCGACTTCAAAGACAACATCACCAAAGCCGAAATTTTGGAGCATCTCGCCTCACGCTTCTCCAAGATGTATTTGCCGGATGATGTGGTGTTCATCGAAGCTGTGCCGAAGACCAGCGTGGGTAAGTTCGACAAAAAAGTTTTGCGTGTGCAGTATAAAGATCACAAGCTGCCAGAATAACTCAGCGTCATTGCGAGGAGCGCTCTTTGCGACGAAGCAATCTCATAGCGAGACGAGATTGCTTCGCAAAGTGCGCTCGCAATGACGAATCATCCGTTGAAGATTACAACTGCGGACACAACAAAGAAGACAACAATGACCAACGCCTCACAATTTCACAACGACAACATCATCATAGATGGTTTGAACGCCAGTAATTTTTTTGATCCACGCATCGCGCAACGGCTTCACAGTGGCGGCCTCACCGCCGTCAACGCCACTTTCGCCGCGTGGCACACGCCGCACGAAACGATCAACTTAATCGCCGATTCGCTGTTGATGCTTGAGCAACATTCCGATAAGTTAATGCAAGCGCGATCTGTCGCCGACATTCACCGAGCCAAAGAATCGAATCGCGTCGGATTTATTTTTGGTTTTCAAGGCACAGATCCGCTTGGCGACAATCTCAATATGCTTCGTTTATATCACGCCCTCGGCGTGCGGATTATTCAACTGACTTATAACTTTCGCAATCTGGTGGGATGCGGTTGTCAGGAGAAGGAAGATACCGGCTTGAGTGATTTTGGCAAGCAAGTCGTGGCAGAGATGAATCGGTTGGGGATGCTGATCGATCTCTCCCATTGTGGAGTCCGCACCACGCGCGAAGCGATTGAACTTTCGCAGCAGCCCGTCGCCTTCACGCACGCCAATCCGTTTGCGCTTGTGCCAATGGCGCGCAACAAAAGTGATGATGCGTTGAAAGCCGTCGCCGCAAAAGGCGGCGTGGTGGGTGCGGTCATCTTCGCGCCAATGCTCACCGGTTCGCCCAATGCTTCTGTAGATGATTACGTGAAGGTGATTGATTATCTGGTGAACCTGATCGGGATCGATCACGTTGGGCTGGGTCCCGATTTTATGGAAGAGATGACGAAGGAAGTGGCGATGCAAGCCCTCAAGGGGTTGCCGCCTCAAACCCTGCAGCAGTTTTCTACAATTCCCCCGACGCAAAAATTTGAATCGATCTCCGCTTGCGCCAACGTGACCGAAGCCTTGCTCAAACGTGGCTACAGCGAAACAGACACGGCGAAGATCATGGGTGGCAATTGGTTGCGGTTGTATCAGCAGGTGTGGAAGTAGAAATTTGATCCGCACATACCGTCATTGCGAGCGTTCTTCGCGAAGCAATCTCAGTGCTTGTTTCGCTCAGAGATTGCTTCGTCGCATCCTTCGACTGCGCGCGGAAAATCACCGCGCTCCGCTCAGGACGCTCCTCGCAATGACGTGGACAAGTATTCGATCTAAAGAAAGAAGATTCCAGTAATGCCAAAGAATTTATGGAACGATAATGACGCGAAAAAACTTCCCGCGCTCGACGGTTTAGTCTATCGTAGTAATTTATTGGGAAGT
>Ga0163199_1001489_pt1 | contig 14600 bp, 11 predicted proteins | sample PL_2010_150m_FD_113537 | JGI IMG/M metagenome (GOLD analysis project Ga0163199, IMG submission 113537) | Freshwater microbial communities from Powell Lake, British Columbia, Canada to study Microbial Dark Matter (Phase II) - PL_2010_150m | ecosystem: Environmental > Aquatic > Freshwater > Lake ... | reverse complement strand
GTTGCTTCGTGTCTTCTTCTTTTGGCTTTCATTTTCAGTGGTTTTTCAGGTTTTTGTTTTACCCGAACGCCCTCGCTTTTTATAGCTTAACCACTGGTCCTATTTTCGGGGGCCACCTCAGTCCCCATGGGTCTCTAAATAACTCCGCCTGCGTATCAAAGCCGGGCGCCTGGCCGGCGACGATTTTCTCGCGCAACGCCAGCGTGGCCTGTCCGACCGGAACGATGATTGCAGCACCATTGCCGAATTTCTGGTTCACGCCTCGCACATAGTCGTCCACATCATGGAAATAGGCTTCGTAGTGTTTCCGAAGCTCGGGAATGGTGGCAGCATTATGATCCACCGTCGGCTTCTTGCGGACATCCAACGGATAAACAGGCTCATAGGTGTCGTTTGGCAGCCAGAATTCCTGGACCGTGATCCGAATATTCGGATTATGCTGCAAGCCGAGGTCGGTAAACTTATCGATCCCTTCATCGGGCATCCAGATGGGCGACAAAGTGAGGACATCCACTTGCCCGGCCATCAGAGCATTCTTGGCTGTGTTCTCCGAGGGTTGTTTCTTTTGTCCTTCCACTCTTTTCGCGTTTGGCACATCCCAGCATTGAAGCACTGTCGAACCGCCGACTCCCATGACCCCCGCGATTTTGTGGTCCGAAATGCCGGCTGACTGGGCCAGTTCGAGCAGGAGGGGAGCAACCCAAGCGTGAAAACTGTGCCCGACCGTAAAGACCCGCAATCCGTTTTTTATCGGGTTAACCGACACAGAGACATTCGCATCTCCTCTGCCAGAAACCGGCGGGTTTGACTCGGCTCCGAAAGTAAACTGCGTCATCACTAATAACAGTCCCCAAGTAAGAATTCGTGTCATTTTGTTCGGTCTTCCAGTCAAGGATTGATTACTCATGTTCCCATCTACCAAACCCTCCCAATCAGCAGTGACCGTATCCAACCGGCTTAACGGATCGCCCTTAACCTCCAGCCATTGCATGGCTGATAGGAAATCACTTCTCGGGTGTCACGGGCGTTTGCCCGTCAATTCCAGCCACAACCAGCGTTACCAAGCTGTTAGTGTAGCGAACCTCCGAGGGGAGGTCAAGGCTTCGCGTCGAACCCTCAGAGAAATGGGATCGCGCTGGGATTCGCGTTTAGCCCTGCCCGTGTCCGCATTTTCAGCACAGCCCCAGGTGCGAGCAGCAGGGAGGTGAAGAGGGTGAGCGTATATGGTTTCATGGGTGTGCTTAAGTTTACTCGCTGACCTTTTTCGACTTGGAGGAAGATTCGAGTTCGTCTTGGGTCCAGACCCCGTCGCCATTGCGATCCAACTCTTTGAAATGTTGCGTGAGTTTCGGCACGGTGGGGCCGGTGCGTCCGTTGATGAAATCTTCCAAGGTCACGCGACCGTCTTTGTCCTTGTCGCGCAGATCGAAGAGCTTCAGCAGTTTCTCGCGGTCTCCATTGCTGCCGTCCGTGGTTTTGGTTTCGGCTGAGGACTTGGCCTGGCCTTTGGCTTTGCGATTGGCCGGATCTTTGGGTGAAGTCGTTGGAGCTGGTTTGCCATCGAGGTAGTGGGCGAAGAAATCGGAGGCTTGTTGGCTTGAACTCAGGCAATCGAGGCCGGCAGGGATCAAGGTCTGACTCCACTGTTCCAGCTTGGGGCGCAGTGCTTGCACGATTTCAGGATGCTGCGCGATTTGATCGTGATGCTCCTCGGGATCCGTCGCGAGATTGAACAAGTATTGCTGCTTGCCTGCGACTATGAGCTTCCAATCCCCCTGGCGAATCGCGAACTGCCCGCCCCAGCGCCAGTAAAGCGTGTCGTGCGGCGCGCCGGAATCTTTGCCGGTCAGATACGGCATCAAGTTCGTGCCATCGAGCGCGGGATCGTTCGGCAGGCCCGCGAGCGCATTCGCCGTGGCGGCGACATCGAGCGAGATCACAGGCTTCGCATACACTTGGCCGCCGGGAATTTTTCCTGTCCAATGCACGATGAAGGGAACGCGAATGCCGCCTTCGGTGAGCATACCCTTCTCGCCATTCATCGGATCATTGAGCGAACCATCCCAGCTATTCCAACCGCTCGGTGTCCCGGGCTTTAGCGTTTTCAGGCCGCTGCTATCGGTCACGAATTCGTGCGGCATCATCTTTAAAGGCGCCCCGTTGTCAGCGATGAGGAAGATCAAGGTGTTTTCTTCCAACCCGTTTTTCCGCAGCGTTTCCATGATCTTGCCGATGCCGTCATCAATACACGAAATGGCACCAAGCGCCTTGCGACGCTCCTCCGGCATCTCGCCAGGGAAGCGATCCAGATACTTCTGCGGCGCATCCAGCGGCACATGCGGACCACGAAACGCGAGGTAGAAGAAGAACGGCTGGTTTTTGAAGCGATTGATAAACGTGCAGGCAAAGTCCGCGATCATCTCGAGATGATACGCATCACCCTGCTGTACCTGCGGCTCGATGTCCTTGCCTGCCAGGTCCATGTTCCAATTGCCAGGGCCTGCGCTGTGTTTGAAGAACGCCTTGTCAAACCCGAGTTTCACCAACTCTGCACTGTTATCAGAACCGAGATGCGATTTTCCGGCCATGCCAGTGACATAGCCCGCCGACTTCATGCGCTTCGGCAGATTGTTCAACGCGCGGAAGCGTTCCAGTAGCGCGGGGTCATCCTCCAACATGCCATTGTGATCCATGCCATACTTCCCCTGATACTGCCCGCCGATTACGCCGCAACGCGAAGGCGAGCACTGCGGCGCGGTCACATAACCCGAAGTCATGAGCACTCCCCCGGAAGCGAGCTTATCGATGTTGGGCGTCTTCACGTCCGCCATAAGGCCCATGCAACCCAAATCAGCGTAGCCGTGATCGTCGGTGTAGATGACGATGATGTTGGGCTTGTCGTTTTTCTTTTCAGCGGCGAGCAGCGCGGCCAGCGGCGCGAGCAACAGGGCGGCGAAGAATGGGATGGTGGGTTTCATGATTTTTAGTTTTCGCTTATTTGTCCTATCTGTTTGTCATCGTTTCAAGAGTCGCGAGCGCGGCATCACGGCCCCGTGGCGATGGATCTGACCACCACCTCGCCTCCATCCGTCGGTTTGTCCGCGAGCCATACGGTCAATTGGGTGATCAGACCTTGGTATTCCGGCTGCGCGGCGAGATCAACCTCCACCGTTGTCTCCTGGCCCGCTTCGGGGATGGAGAAACCGGCGCTAAGAGGTTTCGCAGGCTTCTCGTTGCCAAACTGCTTCCAGGTCACATGACCGGTGCCTTTCAGTCCTTTCCATGTGCCGGTAATTCGTAGCTTTGGCGCGGCCTCGGCGCGGAACGGCTGGATGGGGCCTTCGAGGCGCGGCTTCATGCCCTTCGTGGCTGTAAGGTGCAGGCCATCCTTGATGGGCCAGCCAGCATCGGGGCAGTCCTTCGGCACCCAGTGCTGACGGTCCTTGGCGAAGTCCCAAACCGGCGGCGTGCGTTTGGACATGATGGTGGTGAAATATTCGCGCAGATCGCTGAGCTTCCCGACCCGCACCATGAGATCGAATTCGAAGACAATGTCGTGGTCCAGCACATCCGTGGACACCGGGCTGATATACATGGTGGGACCGTCGGTAGAGACCCAGGAGTTCTTGGGGCCGCCATGCCTTCCGCCGAGGTAGTTGTAGACCTCGGGATTACACACGCCAACGCCCCAGTCGTCCTCGCCCACCACCGCCACCCAACCCTCGGTGGCGAGGAAGCGCGTCCAGGGAAACTTTTGCTTCCAGTCATTCGCGATGAGGGTCAGGACGTCGCCGCTGAATGGCTTGTCACCGGAGTAAGTCATCAGACGGGTGAGTCCGGTCACGGTGTAGATCGCTGGCAACTCCTGGTGGAAGCCGCCATACCAGTTCGTGTCCGCGCGCTGGTTGATTAGCTTGTAATGGACCTTCAACATCGGTCCGTCGAGTTTCAGATCTGCTTCAAAGCGACAATCTCCCGGCACATTTTCCAGCGCCCATTGCATGGGAATGCTCGCCAGATGAATGGACGTCCCGGTGTTGGTGAGTTCCACCACCTTGGCCCGGTTGCGATAAGCGTCGCCGGACTGGATAGGGTTCCAAGCCCAATTTTTCCACGACGGGTGCGTCTTCTGACCGTCCGGCTCAAAAGGTTGCGGCCCGGAGTAGAACGAGAGCTGGATTTGTCGGCCCCAGTCATGATTATTAATCAGGTTGTCGTGCCCCGGTGCCGACAGCCAAGTGATGGCTCCGCCGAGATCCTGATTCACGCCAACCTTGATCTGGCCGTTATCAATGAAACTGATACGGTCCGGCGTCGTTGCCAGCTTGGCTTCATCGGCAAAGACAAGGACGGGGAAAAACAGGAACAGGACTTGGCCGAGCGTGACGAAACCTCCCGCTGGCCAGCTTGGAGGTAAGTATTTTTTACAATGTTCTCCATTTTTCTTTTTCTATTCCACCGCATCCACTAAGCAGCGGAAGCCGAGCGTGCCGACGGAGACATTGAGATGCTGGGCGAGGGTTTTGAGGTTCATGTGCTTTGCGAAACTGCCATTTTTGCCAAAAGCTGTCATGCCGTCAACCACCCGCACGCCACCCGCACGCCACGCTGGGGTGCGTTTGACGGGCACGGCTCACGCGACTGGGTCTTGAAACGAGCGCCTTGTTCACTCCCCCGCTGATCTTCCGCAACCGGAACGCCCGGCGCGGGCCTTTGGTGCAGAACCCGACCGAGCGGATCCGCTTCCGCCTTGCGGCTGTGGATAACGAGGGTAGTTTGATTCAGTTGAAACGATCAAAATGAATCCAGAAATCTCACCCAAAGGACTCCCCGGTGGCCGGTCAGCGAAGATTTCTGGATTCGTCAGCTATCAAGACGGTGCCATCGTGAGCCGCGAGATCATCAAGAAGCCGACCGGCAGCGTGACGATTTTCGCCTTCGACGAAGGACAGGGATTGAGCGAGCACACGGCCCCGTTCGACGCATTGGTGCAAGTGGTGGAGGGCGAAACGGAAATTGTGATTTCCGGCCACCCTCACCGCTTGAAGGGCGGCGAAATGATTCTCATGCCGGCAGGTCAGCCGCACGCCCTCAAGGCGCTCACTCAGTTCAAGATGATTCTCACGATGATCCGATCCTGAAACTGGATTTCAGTCTTCTGCTGGCTTCAGTGATGCGGTTCAATTAACCGTTCAAGATCACATTGAATCCCCAGCAGCTTGCGCTGACACCATGAAACACACCTCGATCCTCACGATTGCCGCTCTGTTTCAACTGGCCGCTCTCCACGCTGCCGAAGTGCAAGCATGCGGTCACGTGGAAAGTTCGCCAGTAGCGGAGAATGTCCGCCCCTTGCTCGGGGTGATCCGGTGGGATATGTATACGGGCCATCCCTATGCGACGCAAAAGCAGGAGTTTGGTTTTCTCAAGCCGGAACAGTATCAATGGCGCGCTCCATTTTTTGTCCGTCGCACGGGCAATCCCGAAGAGCCATTGACGTTCAATCCCGAGTATTCGGCGGAGGTTTATCAGAAGGTGATGGAGCAGGAGATCGGGTTCGCGGCTTCGGCGGGGATCGACTATTGGGCGTTCGGCTACGAGGCGCATCCTCATGTGGGTGTGAGGAGCGGGTTGCGTGATGCGTTGGATGCTTATCTGACCAGTCCGCAAAAGGACCGGATCCATTTTTGCGTTATCGTGAATTGTACAGCTGTCGCCAAAACCAAATATTACGAGCCGGAAAGCCTTCAGCATTCGGAGGACGAAATTGCCCAGGATTGGTCCTCCAATTACGTCGCCGACATCGTCGAATTGACGAAGGAGCCAAGCTATCAGCGGGTGCTTGGAAACCGTCCGCTGATTTACCTCTACATGCCGGAATTCCTCGGTGAGGGGAGACGACAGACGCCCGCACCCATGGAGCGACTGGAGCAATGCATAAGGGAACTCCGGGAGCGGCTACAGGGTGAGGGCTGCGTCAATCCCTACATCGCCGGTATGATCCGGGATACGCAACCGGAGGAGTGGGAACCGCTTTACGACAAGGGCTTGCTCGATTGCGTCACTCTCTATCACAAACGCTATGCGGGAAAGGACCTGCCTTACGGGAAGCTCTGGGGATTCATAAAAAGCCAGACACTCTACGGTGCCTTCAAACGCCCCGACATGAAGGTCATCCCAACGACCATGTCCGGGGCTAACGGAATACCCCGCTATACAAAGGGCGGTCCTTTTCCTGTCTGGGATTGGACCGAACCGGCTCCCGGTGAATTGACTGCACATCTTTACGGGGCGTTTGACTATGTGGCAACACATCCGGAAAAATGCGAAGCTCGGACGGTTATCATGTATGCATGGAACGAACACTCCGAGGGTGGATTCCTCTGCCCGACAATGGGCGATCCTCCCGACTACCAACCCGTGACGCACCAGATCGACGAGTTGGCTAAAGCTCTGAAGAACTGGATTCCGTCCACGCATTCCAGATCGGCCGTGAGGACGGAGTAGTCCATCGGGAATCAGAGGCAAAAGAGAGTTTGGGTTGGGCGGGACTCGAACCCGCAACCAACGCCTTAAAAGGATACCGATTTACCATAGAGAGACCTTCCTGTTGCTATTTTGTTGCACTTTTTGGAACGTCTCCGGCTTGGAAAGGTCAATTTCTCCTCCAGAATGCGATCCTTTTTATCGCCCGGCTGGAACATCTGAGTTGGCGACAAGAAAGGCATCGAAATCTTCCTGTTTGGTATCTTGTGCTCGTGGCAGGTCTGACTCCGGCATCTTTTTGTTCACTCTACTATCCTTGCCGAGAACAAGAGGGGTTCTTGTCGCAGAGGCAAGCCGTCGCGCTCGTTGGGCCGCAACCAGTCGGATTCAACCCGTGGCGCAAATTCCAATCGGAGGCTCACAACCCGAGTTTTTTGTAAAATTCGGCAGCAGGAATCCCTTCACCCCGTTCAAACTCCGCGTCGGCTTCTGCCACGGCCTGCTTGATGTCCTCGACTTCCTCCGGCGTGAAATCTGCCGCCAACTGCTCCCCAAGGCTGGTGAGGAGGACGGTTTTGTCCTCCAGCGAAAGCTCGGTTGCCATCTCCAAGACATCATGCACGCTCATGGAGGAGCCATGCACCATTCATCCGACCGATACAAGCCGCTCTGCTTTCCCATGCTCGATGGCGAGGATTGGCTGACAAGTTTCAAATTCCTGGTAGAGTGCTGGTAGTTCGTTTACTTCCACCTCGGCGATTCCTCAAATCTCCCAGCCCGACCACTTGCGTTTTCTTCCACGAGGCGGGGCAGGTTCGGCCATTTCGCCATAGATGAAGCTCACCATGGCCAGACCGATTTTATAGCTCGTATCAGAAATGAGCTTTTCCGTGTGTTCGGCATGCTTCGTCATTTCATCCGAACACACATTACCGTGTAACTCCGCAATCTGCACACCGTGAATCATCTTAACAGTCGTTTCGATTTTCGCCACCTGGCAGATGATTGCGGCTCTGAATCTGCGTTCTGCGCGCTCGATTCCTGCAATTGTAATCGTGAGTTGCTGCAATAGTTCCAAGGTCATCTGCATTCGTCGCCCAGTGTTTTTGGCAACCTCTGCCGCCGTTGCTCGACTTCCTTTGGAAGGTCGTATTGCTTTTGAGCGGGTGCCCGACGGCATTTTCTCAATCATCTTGCGGGCAGTGTAGCGCGCCAACACGGTCAACCGCTGTCCTACACCCCCCAGAATATCAGGATTTTCGTTCAACATCACCGCCAGATCATCCCAAAGCAGCTCCAAGTCCGGGTCATCAAGAGCCATCCAGGCATCAGGAAAAGCCTGACGTTCAATCCCACGAGGTCAGAGCAAGCGATCCATCCAGTTTTTTCCAGACCACGGCACGGACTTTGAAGCTTTTGCTACCATCTGCTACTTCGATCTCCAGCCGGTAATTTAATCCGGCGACGACCTGCCGCTCCACCTTCAGGATTTTGACGAGAGTGATGGGTCTTCCGGTGGTCTTCGCCTGTGCCTTGACGGCAAATTCCGCGACCTTCTGCACCTCGGGGTCGATTTCTGCCGGGGAATATCCACCAGCAAGGGCGGGTTGTTCGGTTTTTGCGGAGTTGTCGCTGGCGAAAGCGGGCGAGACAAAGACCAAGGCGAGCAGAGGGAGAAGGAATCGGTTCATGGTGGAAGAAATATCAGGAAATATCCGGGGTAGGACAGCCTTTGACTTTTCGGCGTGATATACGAGATGCGTAAATATGCCTGAAAGCACACAGTATTTTCACTCGCCAGCCGTCGCGCAAAACGGCATTTATTCCCCTTGTCCGCCACCTTCGCCATGCGCTTTTTCCTCCTGATCAACGGGCAGTCTGAGCAACGCTGATGTCCAATCCATTTTTTGATCACCCGATCCTGAATTCTCCATACAGTTGCCCCCAGCGGCACTGGGAGTTGGATTCCTCCGGGCAGCCGACCCAGAAGATTCTGGATACGCGCCGCCGAGCGGAGTTCATCACGCCGATCCCCAAACCGAAAAAGCGCAAGGGTGCGGCGAATCAGAAAGAGATGGTTTTTGACGAGGGGAAGGGCCTCTCCACGGTCGCCCAGCAGTATGATCCAACCTCGATCATCAACGAGGTGCGGTCCCATGTGGACATTTGGCGGAGTCTCCCGAACCCCAGCCAATGGCAGGTGACGCCCGAGACGCAGCGGCTTCTTCACCATTGGCGGCATTACCCGTTCAGCGGTGTGCGTCCATTTTTTTGCCAGGTTGAGGCAATCGAGACAGCCATCTGGCTGATGGAGGTCGCACCGCTTTCCAAGACAGGCAAACGGATTCTGGAGCATCTGGAGAGCGTCAACCGGGATGCCAACCCGGAAATCCTGCGTCTTGCCCTCAAGCTGGCGACTGGCGCTGGCAAGACAACGGTCATGGCCATGATCATCGCCTGGCAGACGATCAATGCCGTTCGTCGTCCAAGCAGCAGCCACTTCACGCGAGGTTTCCTGATCGTGGCACCAGGTTTGACCATCAAAGACCGGCTTCGTGTTCTCCAGCCGAACGACCCTGACAGCTATTATGCGAGCCGCGAGTTGGTTCCCAATGACATGCTGGATGATGTCAACCGCGCCAAGATCGTCATCACGAATTATCACGCTTTCAAGCTGCGGGAGAGGGTGGAGATTTCCAAAGGTGGACGCCAACTGCTCCAAGGGCGCACAGGTGAAGCTCCGCTGACATTGGAGACCGAGGGGCAGATGATCCAGCGGGTCATGCCGGATTTGATGGGCATGAAGAATATTCTGGCCATCAACGACGAGGCACACCACTGCTACCGGGAAAAAGCCGGTTTGGACGAGGAAGACGACGACCTCAAGGGCGACGAAAGAAAGGAAGCGGAGAAAAACAAAGAAGCCGCCCGCCTGTGGATCTCCGGCCTTGAAGCGGTGAACCGGAAACTCGGGCTCACGCGCGTTCTGGATCTTTCGGCAACTCCCTTCTTCCTCAGTGGCTCCGGTTACGTCGAGGGCACCTTGTTCCCCTGGACGATGAGTGATTTTTCGCTCATGGATGCGATTGAGTGCGGCATCGTGAAGCTCCCCCGTGTCCCCGTCGCAGAAAATATCCCCGGCAGTGAAATGCCGATGTTCCGGGATCTGTGGGAGAGCCTGAAAAAACAGAAAGTCACCCTGCCCAAAGCGGGTCGCACAAAAGCCGGTGATTTGGATCCGCTCAAGCTGCCCGTCTTGTTGCAGACCGCTCTCGAATCTCTCTACGGGCATTACGTGAAGACCTACGATCTTTGGAAGGCGGCAGGTATCGCGGTCCCCCCGTGCTTCATCATCGTCTGCCAGAACACCGCCATCTCCAAGTTGGTCTATGATTTCATCTCCGGCTTTGTTCAGAAGCATGAAGATGGGACCACCACACACGTTGGCGGCAGGCTCGAACTCTTCCGCAACTTCGACGGGCATGGCAATCCGCTGGCGAGACCGAATACGCTTCTCATCGACAGCGAACAGCTCGAATCCGGGGACGCCCTCGATGATAACTTCCGCAGCATGGCTGCCGATGAGATAGAGCGCTTTCGTCGCGAGATCGTCGAGCGCACTGGTGATTCCCGTGCCGGTGAAAATCTCACGGATCAGGAACTCCTCCGGGAGGTCATGAATACGGTTGGCAAGCATGGTCAGCTTGGCGCATCCATCCGTTGCGTGGTGTCCGTGTCCATGCTGACCGAGGGGTGGGATGCGAATACCGTGACTCACGTTCTCGGCATCCGCGCATTCGGCACCCAGCTTCTTTGCGAACAGGTCATCGGTCGCGCCCTGCGTCGCCAGTCCTACGATTTGAACGAGGAGGGCCTGTTCAATGTGGAGTATGCCGATGTTTTCGGCATTCCTTTCGACTTCACCGCCAAACCGGTGATCTCCCCGCCGCAGCCACCCCGCGAAACCATACAGGTCAAGGCGATGCGACCGGAGCGGGACCATCTGGAGATCACATTCCCGCGCGTCGAAGGATACCGGGTCGAATTGCCGGAGGAGCGGTTGGAAGCCAAGTTCGACGAAGACTCCACCCTCGAACTCAGCCCCGAGCTTGTCGGTCCCTCAGTGACCCAGAACTCCGGCATCATCGGTGAGACAGCAGACATGAGTCTCCAGCATCTCGGCGACATGCGTCAGCCCACGCTGGTTTTTCATCTCACGCAGCGCCTGCTCTATACGAAATGGCGGGACCCCGGCGAAGATCCGAAAATGCACTTGTTTGGTCAGCTCAAGCGCATCACCAAGCAATGGCTCGACACCTGCCTCGTCTGCAAGGGCAACACGTATCCCGCCTTGCTGATGTATCAGCAGTTGGCAGACATGGCCTGCAACAAGATCACCGCCGGTATCACGGCAGCCTTTTCGGACACCCGCCCCATCAAAGCGCTCCTTGATCCCTACAATCCCCAAGGTTCCACAAAACACGTCCGGTTCAACACGTCGAAAACCCTGCGATGGGAAACCAACCCGGAGCGCAGCCACATCAACTGGGTCATCCTCGACAGCGACTGGGAGGCCGAATTCTGCCGTGTGGCAGAAGCGCACCCCAAGGTTCGTTCGTATGTGAAAAATCACAACCTCGGCTTCGAGGTCCCCTACCGCTACGGTTCGGAGATGCGCCGCTACCTGCCGGATTTCATCGTCCTTGTGGACGACGGGCATGACGACCTTCTGCACCTGATCGTCGAAATTAAAGGCTACCGGCGAGAGGACGCGAAAGAAAAGGCCACCACCATGCGCACCTACTGGATTCCCGGCGTGAACCACCTCGGCACCCATGGCCGCTGGGCCTTCGCCGAATTCTGCGATGTCTATGAAATCGAAGCTGACTTTGCCGCCAAGGTGGAAAGCCAGTTCGACCAGATGATATCAACGGCAAGCGGCTCAACCGCGAAGAGCGCATAGATCACCATGCCCGCCACACGCCTCAGAATTTTTATCAGCAGCGTCCAGAAGGAATTTGCCAGCGAGCGCCGGGATTTGAAGGCGTTTCTGCTTGGCGATGCTTTTCTGAAGCGGTTTGTGGCCGACGTCTTCCTTTTTGAAGAATTGCCCGCGCGGGACCAGCGGGCCGACGATTTGTATCTCGCCGAGGTCGAAGCCTGCGACATCTACATCGGGATTTTTGGCAACGAATACGGGCACGAGGATGCCGGAGGACTTTCGCCTACCGAGCGTGAATACCTCCATGCGACAAAACTGCGGCGCACCCGGCTCATTTTTGTTTGGGGGCAGGAAGATATGACCCGTTCGGCCAAGATGAAAAATCTCGTCCGGCGTGCCAGTGCGGAGCTTGTTCGTCGTCGTGTCGCCGACATGCCTTCTCTCAATGCCGAAGTCTATGCCAGCCTGGTGGACTACCTTGACCAGCGGGGAGCGTTCAAGCTGGCCCCGTTCGACACCTCGGCTTGCGATAAGGCGTCCTTCTCCGATCTTTCGCGCAAGCGCATCGACTGGTTTCTCGATACCGCCCGCCGTGCTCGTGGCTTTCCGTTGAAAGCCGACACATCCACCGAAGCCCTCCTGCGGCATTTGAATCTTCTCGACGGACGCAAGCCCACCAACGCCGCTATCCTCCTCTTTGGCTCATCGCCTCAGCGCTTTCACCGTCCAGCCGAGACCAAATGCGTCTTCTGCCACGGCACCGAATACCGCCGCCCGTTCGCCTCGCAGCAGATCTACGGTGGCGACCTTTTTGAGCAGGCCGACCAGGCGAGGGATTTCGTTCTGGCGAAGATCAACCGCGCCGTCGGCACCCGCGAGCACAGCATCACCGCTCCCGCCACCTACGAACTCCCGCCCGATGCTGTGGCCGAGGCCATCGTCAACGCCATCGCCCATCGCGATTACCACAGCAACGCCTCTGTGGAAGTCCGCCTCTTCTCTGATCGGCTCGAAGTCTGGAATCCCGGCAACCTGCCAGGCAACCTCAGTCTCGATGACCTGACCACCGATCACCCGAGCATCCCGGCGAACCCCCTCGTTGCCGAATCGCTCTACCTGACCCGCTACATCGAAAAAGCGGGCTCAGGCACCAAGAAGATGATCCAACTTTGCCACGAAGCCGGGTTGCCTGCACCGGGATTTGCCATCCGTGCCGGTTCCTTCGTCCTCACCATCTGGCGCGACTGGCTCACGGATGATGTGCTGACCGGGCTCGGATTGAACGAACGCCAGAAGCAAGTCCTCGTCTGCGTTCGCAGGGAAGGTAGGATCACGAGTCAACGCTATCAGGAATTGACCGGAGCCGCACGCCAGACGGCAACGCGGGATCTCGATGCAATGGTAAAAAAACACGTTCTGGAGCGGACGGGGGAGAGGCGCTGGGCTTCGTATTCTCTCGCAAAGTCTATGCCTCATCTATGACTCATATGCCTCATTCTCCCGACGAAAGGGGCCATGAACGGGCCAAAGGGACAATACTGGTTGTTCGGGAAACGTGCCAAAAGTGCCATGATGGAAGGCTCCCCAAACCCGTCATAAACCCGCCAAACCCTCCACTACTGACTTCCTCAAGGGGTCGCGAATCGGCTCACAAAGGGCTCAAACGGCTCATGGAAATCCGGATTCAACCGCAAAGATCCCCTGCAATTCCTTTCTCTGCGTTCCCTGCGCTCTTTGCGGTTAAAAATTTCTGAATCATGGCAAAAAAGCCCACCACCACAAAAACCGTCGAGACGCTCAAGCACGAGGAGGCCAAGCGGAAGAATATCCCCACGGCCGAGCATCAATCTGTTCTTCAAAAGGAGCAGGAGAACCCGCGTGAGGTGAGGTATCCCAGGAATACGGATCTCGATCCCCAGCTCGTTTGGCGGGGGAAGGATGAACAGGACTGGAGCGATCTCGTCGTCAACGCTCCCCCGCTCTACATCCAGGAGAAAGTCCACCCGAAGGCTCTCATTGATGACCTCCTGCGCCAGACTCGGGAGAGCCAGCACGATGCCGGGATGCTCACGCCCGATCTCTTTGCCGACTTCAACGGCATTCCCAAGGGCGCTGACAAAACCGAATTTTATCAGCACGACCAGAATTGGTCGAATCGCATGATTCTCGGAGATTCGCTCTTCACCATGGCGAGCTTGGCCGAGCGTGAAGGGCTACGGGGCAAGGTCCAGTGCGTCTATTTCGACCCGCCATACGGCATCAAATTCAACAGCAACTTCCAGTGGTCCACCACTAGCCGCGACGTGAAGGATGGCAATGCCATCCATATCACCCGAGAGCCGGAGCAGGTCAAAGCCTTCCGAGATACCTGGCGCGACGGCATCCACAGCTACCTTACCTATCTGCGGGACCGGTTGACAGTGGCGCGGGACTTGTTGACGGAGTCAGGCTCAATTTTTGTGCAGATCGGGGATGAAAATGTCCACCGCGTCCGGGCCTTGATGGAAGAAGTGTTTGGCGAGGACAACTTCATGGCGCTTATCTCGTTCAAGAAAACCAGTTCGCTAACATCCGAGTTCCTCGCAAATAACTTCGACTACATCGTGTGGTTTGCGAAAAATCGATCAACAGCGAAGTATCGCAGCGTTCTTGTTGAAAAAGGCTATGAAAGCGACCTAGCCTTTTACAGCTATGCGGAGGATGAGGTTGGCCAAAGAAGGAAGCTCGCATCCGACGAGCAACCGAATCCTGTGAGTGCCTATTCTGTCGGTGACCTTACAAGCAGTCATGAGTATAGCGAGGGCAAATGCGATTTTGAGTTTCAGAGCAAGAAGTTCAAACCAGGAACCCGATTTTGGACTACGTCTCCAACTGGGATGTCGCGCCTCGCAAAAGCGAATCGAATTCACGAGAGCACAAACTCAGTGCGATTTGTTCGTTTTTTTCGCGACTATCCAGCCCAACCCCTCGCTTCCACTTGGGTTGATACGATTACGGGCCAATACAGCGACCCACGAATTTACGTCGTCCAAACTTCGACGAAGGTGGTTCAGCGTTGCATCCTCATGACCACCGATCCCGGTGACCTTGTGCTTGACCCGACTTGCGGTTCCGGGACCACCGCCACCGCTGCCGAGCAGTGGGGCCGCCGCTGGATCACGATTGACACTTC
>Ga0163199_1001488_pt1 | contig 14600 bp, 22 predicted proteins | sample PL_2010_150m_FD_113537 | JGI IMG/M metagenome (GOLD analysis project Ga0163199, IMG submission 113537) | Freshwater microbial communities from Powell Lake, British Columbia, Canada to study Microbial Dark Matter (Phase II) - PL_2010_150m | ecosystem: Environmental > Aquatic > Freshwater > Lake ... | reverse complement strand
GTTTAAGAGGCTTCCGCATGCGTTTTTGAGCATTGCACTTATCCTAATTAATAATATCTTTCCAAGGTTATCTTGACGCTATGGCTAACTGATAACGACTATTTTAAATTATGATATTTTTATAAGTATGCCTATTCCTACGAGAAGGATCAGGATCATCACCGGCACAACTATTGTTTTCATCAGACCATGTATCTGGTTCACACTTGCTGTAAGGTTATTTATTGAATCTACGACCGGTTCAAGTTTAATCGCCGGTGGCGGACTTATCTGTGTTATCATGACCGGTTCCTGCTGAATCCTCGCAGCCGGTGGTGCGGTCTGTACAGGCTCAACCTTTGTCTGTTGTCTTGGTACTTGAGCAGGTGGTTTATTATGTAATAATGCCTTAAACATGGCATCTTCGCTTCCCCTTGCAGCAGTTGCAGGTGGTCTTACTGGCGGTCTTGCTGGCTCTTCTTTAATCTCTCTGGTTGCTGGCTGCTTTGGCGCAGGTTTATTCTTCAGCAAAGCTTTGAACATCGCGTCTTCATCCATTGGCATATTTTGTACCCTCTGCCTTTCATGTTAAAGGCAACTATGAATATTACATATATCATACTTAAAACATTTGATTATTACCAGCAATTTTATTTAGTGTGAAGGTAAGTATCAGGGGAAATCATGGATCGATTCAAGAAGAAAAACCTGTGGATTGTGGTATTCATCGGTGCATTGATTTTCGCACTTTTTGCGAACGAGGTTGGGGTTGACAAATTCTTATCCCGCATAAGCAGTATCAATAAACCGCTTTTTCTTCTTGTTCTCCTTTTCAACCTCCTTAATATACTTGCTTTCACGATCACATGGCGTTATCTTATTCAAGCAAAGATCGGTATCTACAGGTTATTCACGTTCTTTATGGCAGGAACTTTCATTAATAATATAACCCCGACGTTCGGGACTGGCGGCGAACCTGTAAAAGCCATGCTGCTTGGCAAGGAAACGGGCACCAGCAAGGCAGAATGTTTTGCAGGCGTGGTCTCGCAGAGGATGTTGAACATGTTCCCATTCCTGGTAATCGGCGGTCTGGGTGTGGGGCTTTTGTTCTCAAGATCAGAAGTAAAACTTGAGTTCTGGCAGATAATAGGTCTTGCGTTCTCCATTTTGCTTGCCTTTAGCCTTTTTGGCATGATCATTTACTTCTATATGAAAAAAGACAAACTCTCATTGTTCGTTCATTCAGTGATCAAATTTCTCGCTCCTTTTATCGGGCTTGTGAAAAAAGGATTTGACCACAGGGCTTATGAGGAAGCTGTGGATAGATCGATAGAATCCTTTCATGGGGGTCTCCGGAATATCGGTCAGAACAGGGATGGCGTTCTAAAAGCCACTTTTTTATCTTTTATGGGCTGGGCGTTTGACATTTTGGCTATATATTCTGTTTTTCTTTCAATGGGAGAGCCGGATATCCATATCAGCATTCTCATAATCACTTATACCCTTTCAATGATGAGCAGCTGGCTCCCCCTGTTTCTTCCCGGAGGTCTTGGGATCGTGGATGTAACCATGGCCGGGCTTTTTATGTTCGGTGGTGTTTCAGCAGAGACAGCAATGGTGGCGGCGTGGCTTTATAGGCTGGTTAACTACTGGTTTAATACAGTACTTGGTGGGTATTATTTGTGGGCTTCATTAAAGCCGAAATAATTCATTTTTTGTGAACTTGAAAGAGCCGGTAATTTTTACCAGATCAGGAAGTTCTCCGAACCCAGCCCTTAGCATCAGGTCTGCTATTTCTTCTTCCATCACCCGGCTTATCCCGATAATGGAAGTCGTTGGTCTGGGGTTAACATCCACAACGTAAGGCATTTCGCCAAGCACCATATCCACTCCTGCGTATCCTCTGCATCCAAGCGCCTTCACTGTCTTTTTTGCAACCGCAATGATCTCATCATTCCTGTCGCAATAATATGGTACGATACCGCCTTCATAGGATATTTCATCATTTATCTTTATAAGCTGCCTGTTGACTGTAAGTGCAAGCTGCGTGCTCCCGGTCATGATGCTAGCGCTAATATGCTCGCCTTTGATAAATTTAGTTGCGATAAAACCATCTCTTAATACGCCGGCACTGCTTTTGTGGATGCCCTCGCAAGCGCAGCCGAACCTGGGTTTTATCACATAATCCCCATTGTATTCTCCGCCTCCTTTTGTCTCTGGCACAGGTATTTTTTCTTTTTCAAGGACGCGGGTGCATTCGAGCTTGTCTGCGCAAAGGCGCACGGCATGAGAAGGGCAGCCGAGGTTAAAAGTATTTTCTTCCACAAGCTGTGTCAGGTCCCCCAGCATCTCATCAGGCGCAATGACAAGCCCGGCATCACATTCTTTTGAGATTTTTTCCAGGGTGTCTTCAAATCTCCCTGCCGTAACTGCAGTCCCAGCTTCAAGCACCATTCCAGACGTGGGATACAATACTTCATGACCGCACGTGACGAAACTGCGCAAAAGTGTGCCAAGCATAGCCCGCCCTTCGAGGATAAATTCTTGAACACCTGCACCAACTGCGTATTCTGCGACCATTATTTTCATAAATCACAAGATGTTATGTTCATATTAAAATTGTGTGACCAAGTTTTAATATAGCTCAAACGCATAATTAACCTGAAAATATATGATTTTAAACTTCCAGCTTACTACAGTTGAATCTAAAAACTATTCAAGTGCTGAGGATATTCGAAAATATAAGAATATCAACATAAACTATGATGTGAACCTGAAAAATCCCTCAATAGTTGTTGAGAAAACGCCATTTGGTGAAAAATCCGTACTGCGGGTAGAATATTCCTTTACGATCAACTATTTATCCCCTAATATCGGACATATCAGGTTTGAAGGGGTATCTGACTATTACAGCGAAGAAGACCTCAAGTCGCTGAAGGAAAAATGGGATTCAGGTAACGCTCCAGGCGATGTCCAGAATGAGCTTGCTAATTCTATGGTGGGAAACCTTGCGCCTCTTGCACTCTTGCTGTCAAAATCTTTGGGACTTCCCCCATCAATGCCCGTGCCAGTTATCAATTTCCAGCAGGCACAGAAGAAAAAGGAAGAACCAACATATTATCACGGATAGCAACTTTTTATATCCATCTCAAGATAATAATATTTTCAACCAGTTTCCCTGTTGGTCATTACGAACCTGGCAATGACCGACGCGCCAAAAATAATCCCGATAGTTATTGGGTAATATGAAGACCTGATGATGTTCCATTTATCTGCGAATATAAGGTATCCTGTTGTGAGAAGCACAAGTGCAGCTATCAGACCTGATAATTCCAGGGGTACTTTTAGTTTACCGATAGTTATTTTATTCACGTTCTCAAGTCTTTCCAGCCTGCGCTCTGTTTCAGAAAGCTTTGCCAGCTTTTGCTCGAGATTCCTGTTTGTCTCAATAAGGCCTCCCAATCCTGCCTGCGTACTGTTTACTTTTCTCTCTATTTCAGTGAGGACGTCTGACTTTCCTGCGGTTTTCATTTCATCCACGGATCTGGCTAGAATTGCGACCTGGCTCAAAATTTTTTCAATTTCATCGTGGATGTCATATTCAAGCATAGGGCTCTTTCCCCCACCTCCCTCATGTGATTTGTATGACAGGCGTCTTTCCACAGCTCTGAGGCGGCCATCTACGCCTCTCACGCTCTGGTCAAGGGCTTCAAGCCTTCCGTGAATGTCCATGCCGGTTACTGTTCCCTCAATGTTTTTGTTCAAAAGTTTCTCCACTTAAAATTTCTGATTCACTATGATATTGATATATAAAGTTTTCACATTGAAATTTTTTTAATTTTCAATTTATATTTTATTAGTGCGGGAGCAAAATAAAACGATTTATAAACTCTGGGTATCTCAAAGCAAACAAAATATGTTTTCATTTATCAGGGATGAGCGCGGGACAATGGAGATCCCCATGCGCTTTGTGGTGTATGTATTGATCACGGGAGCGATCATCGCGCTTGTTGCTGTCGGGATATCGCATGTTAAACCCGGTATGACGCAAGACACCCTTGAAAAGCAGATAGGGGCGATCAAAGTTTCACTTGCTGCAATGCAATCCGGTGCAGCACGTAACCTGATAGATCCCGCCTCGCCGGGAGGAAATATACGCACTTATAAAATAGTACTTCCGCAAGACGTGGGATATCTCGCCTTCGGGGTTGACCCTGATCCTGACAATGATGGGAATTTGACGAACACTAAGGACGATATTCTCACAGACAGGGGAAATGTCATAATTTACAGTTCAAGTGGGGGCAAGAAGATAATCCCTCTTGATGAAAATATCCAGATACGAGAGGGCATTTTTGAGAACGGGCGGTGGGTGATGAACAGTGAGGGTGGTAAACAGTATGGCGTAGTTCTTTTTGGGAACGGGAAATCTGAGGTCAGTTTCGAACTTGTTTATGACCCAATCTCAAATGAAAGGTACACCCTTTCTCATTTAACTGATGACCTGAATGCTTTCATAAATCCTTATGATCCGACAGTCCTTCCCAACAGCGTTTGGGTATATGCTGACCCGAACTGGATACCTGCAGATGGGGTCAATGATGCTGATGTTATTGTGCAGTTAAAGGATGCAAGAGGGAGGGATGCAGGAAAGGATGGCGTTGAAGTGAATCTGACAGCTTCAGGCGGGACATTGGGGCGCACGAATTTGACTACAGTGAAGGGCAGAGCAAGAACGAATATCACTTCAGATCTGGTGGGTACTGCATTGATCACTGCAAGTTCTGCAGGACTTAATCCTGGCTCAACGTATTTGACCGTGAAACAAGTGTCGATAGTCCTTATTTTTGAACAGTGGCTGTACAGTGAAGATGATGAACTGACCGCTTCTTTTTCGACAACCCAGGATCTTGAATACAGTGTTTCTTTCAGAGGAAATGGTACAAAGTTCTCGGTGCCGTTTGTGGGCACATGGTGGGCTAATGCCAGCATATATATTGATGGGACAAAGGTAGGCGAAGAAATGATTGACAGCGAGGTAATTTTCGAAAAGGACTTTCCAGGGATCGCACTTGCGGCTGGCGATCACACAATGAAGGTCAAACTGACCAATGATGTCTCTCTCCCATTTATGGGGGACACGAATATCTATGTCGAGAGGATTACGTTGTCGGGGTGATCTTATAATTTGGTGAAAAAGAGGAAATATTCATGAAACTATCAAAGAAATGAGAATTTGTATAAGCGCAATTCTTATTAATGTTCAGGGAATCTTATAATATTATGGAAAATGCAAATATGAACCTGATTTTCAGTGAGATCAAGAAAATAAGGGAGGATATTGACTATTTGAGATCAATTGTGGAGTCCAGTGTTGATGACATTATCTTAACAAAAGATGAAGAAGAATTGATCAAAGATACAAGACTTCAAAAGCAAAAAGGAGAGCTTCTAAATATGGAAGAAGTTTTCGGAGATTAAATGGGCTACTCTCTCTTTTTTCATAAGAAGGTCAAGAAGTTCATTTCAGAATTGGATCACTTCCAAAAAGACCGAGTGAAAGAAAAATTGGAATCTTTTGCCGAAAATCCTTATGTGGGTGATATTAAAAAAGTAAGAGGAAAAAAGGATGTTTTCAGGTTAAGGATCGGAGATTTCAGGATATTATATATTCAGGATGATAAAGAGAGATCAATATATATTGTCAAGATCGACTACAGAAAAACAGCTTATCGATAACACTGAATGAATTCATTTGCGGTGGGCAATCTACACCATACATCGCCAGGAACGCAAAGTTCGCACTAAGCTATTTGAGAAAACAGGTAGTCATAATCAAGTGATACAAGTGATAAAAATGGGTGAAGAAAACATAAAGCTCTTCGGCATCTCAGGAAGTCCCAGAAAAGCCTCGACCGATCACATTGTCACAGGGGCTCTGGGGTATGCAGCTGAGAAATATGACGCTCAGATAGAATACTTCTCTGCGATGGGGAAAAAGATTAACTTCTGCATCCACTGCGACTATTGTATAAAAAACAAAAAAGGATGCGTACACAATGACGATATGCAGTTCGTCTATGAAAAACTCAAATGGGCTGACGCCATCATAATTGGAACTCCAGTCTATCAGGGAATGCTCAGCGCCCAGACAAAAGCAATAATGGACAGGTGCAGGGCTATCGCAGCGCAGGACATTCACTTCATCCAGAACAAACCCGGCGCCGCACTCGCTGTCGGAGGTGACCGCATCGGTGGGCAGGAGCCGTCCATACAGGCGATACTTAACTTCTATGTCATAAACGAAGCCCTTCCAGTAGGCGGTGGCTCATTCGGGGCGAACCTGGGCGGCGCGTTCTGGTCAAAGGACAAAGGTGCCAAGGGCGCAAGAGAAGATGAAGAAGGATTAAAAAGCATGCGCAAAACTGTTGATAGATTGATGAAAACGACTATAATGCTAAAAAATAATAAACATATCTAATAAACATGACTCTAAAAATCGCATGGGGCATCACAGGCTGCGGCGACTACCTCAAGGAAAGCCTTGACATAATGAAAGAACTCACTAAAGTTCATGATCTTGAGGTTAAGGTCTTCCTCTCAGAGGCAGGAGAGACGGTTGTAAAATGGTACAAACTTTTCAAAGAGCTAAAAACAAGTTTCCCAAAGACCTACAGTGAAAAATCCCCTAATGTCCCGTTCCTGGTCGGAGACCTGCAGCTTGGCAAATACGATTTTCTTATTATCATGCCTTCAACTTCCAACACTGTGGGAAAGATAGCGGCTGGAATATCAGATACCTTGCTCTCAAATGCAGCAGCTCAGGCTATGAAGGCGAAACTACCAGTTTACATTTTCCCTGCAGACCAGAAACGGGGTGATATCATAACTAATCTTCCCAATGGAAAGAAACTCACGCTCACGATGCGGGATGTGGATATCGATGCCGTGGATAAACTGCGGAAAATGCCTTATATGACTGTTATGGGGCATCCTGATGAGTTGCGGGATATAATAAAAAGGCAAATAGAGCGAAAAAAATAGAAATCCGTTGTTTTGGAGCTAAAATTTCGCTCCAGTCAGGGTTTTTGTTTCTGTCACTCCTTTGATTGTCCTTATCTTATTGACTACAATGTCACTTAAGGACTCATAATCAGGAGCCTGGATCTTCGCGATGAGGTCGTAATCCCCGAAGAGAGGATATAACTCCTCGATCTCATCCCATTTTATCATTGTATCAAATACCTTTTTTTCCACACCCGGAGCCACATTTATTAATACAAATCCTACTGCCATTTTATTTTCACCAAATCTAACTACATACTAATGTAATATAATGTTTTCTAATTAATAAACATGATATTTCCGGATTATGGACGAAGGAAAGAAAGTAAGAATACCACAAGAATAGAAAAGATAATAACAGCAATGGCTCCCTTCACCACAAGCATGTTCTGTTCAATAATCTCCGGGGTATTCGCTTTAAGTTCAGAAAACCTGCGTTTTATTTCCGGTATCCAGTACCCTATAATGGGGATCCTTACCTGCAATGTATCCTGATCTGGCTCTTCAGGAATTGCTGCTTCTGAAAAATCCTGATACCAGTCGCATGAAGGGTTCAGGCAGAACTGTGATACAGGTATCTTTACGAATCCCAGCCCGATCGACTTTTTCAGGCTTTTTGTCTGGACAACACCTGCGCATTTCGGACATTTTTCAACAAATTTCATATCCAATATATATTCTTGCAGAATGTATTAAGATTAACGGAAATCTATATAAAACCTTAAAACTTACAAAAAACAATGCACATCAAATCGGAAATCAGGGTTCTGGGCATCGACGACTCTGCTCTCATCCATCCGAGTGTTGTCATCATCGGAGCGTTCATGCGGGGAGGGGAACAACTTGATGGCGTGCTTCGATCTCAGATCACAAGAGACGGGATGGATGCCAGTGACACTATTATCAGTTTGGTCAGGGGCTCCAAGCATTACGGGCAGATAAGGGTAATTATGCTTGATGGGGTCACGTATGCAGGTTTTAACCCGGTTGACATAAAAAGGCTATATGCCGAAACTGGAATTGCGGTCATTGTTTTTATGCGCTCATGCCCGGATCTTGAAAAAATAAAGCTCGCTCTTGAGCATCTGGCGGAAAAAGAAATGCGATGGGAGATCATTCAGCGCGCGGGCAGGATATACAGAATAGATGGGGTAAACCCTGTGTTCATCCAGTTATGCGGCATCGAAAAAGAGAGTGCGATCCAGATTGTCCGTATGACTTCAACGCACGGCAACATTCCTGAGCCGCTTCGCCTGGCGCATCTTATCGCGACCGGGGTCGTGCTGGGTGAATCTACGGGTAAGGCTTAATTCCTCTGGACAAGGACCGTAAAAATATTGCCTTCCTTCCTGACCGAAAGGAGCTTATTGCCAGATTTTTTAGCCCATGCATCAATGTTCTGCGGCGCAACAGGATCATCTGCTGTTATCTCAAGGATCTCGCCACTTTTTAGCGACTCGACTTTTTTCTTTGTAAGAATAAGAGGGTATGGGCAGCATTCGCCCCGTACGTCAAGCCTCTCGTCAGGTATTATATCTGCCATCAGAATACCAGGTTCACATCAGCCTCGAGTATTTTGTCAGTCAGTTCGTCAATAGAGAGTTTCTTTATTCCTGTGATGATCTCGCTATCGCTGATGCTGCGTTTTTCTATGTCGCTGTCAAGTGCAAAGAAGCTGACAGTTTCGAGGTTCTTTGTTATTTCTGCTTCAACGGACGGTACATCCTTGAACCAGACCGCAAGGTCGCCGTATCCGGTCTTCTGTCCCTTGACTATGGAATGCACGCCACCGCTAACGAATATTATGGATGCTTCATTTCCTGCCGCTACCTGGGATGCTCCCATTGGTATGGCTGAGAACGAGTCCTCTTTTCCATACGGAGGCTGGGTTACTATTACGTTCACTTTCTTGCTCATGATATCACCCTATTAATATGGTCTTATCAGATTCTGCTGTCCATTCTCCAAGGTCATAGAGCCCCCCGATTATCACGCCATCTGTCTGCTGTTTTGTAACGCCGCGGGCATCTGTGCATTTTATGCATGCTATTGCATGGGCTTTTGGTTGTTTTATGCCTTTTTTGACGATAGTGCCAAAAATAGTCTCTATGGGAGGGAACTCTTTAGGAGCCTGATCCCTGTGCGCGACCACAGTGGCGTCCAGATAGTTGAAGAAATTCACTGTAATACCCTTTTCCTTTGCAGCGTGAGCCAGTCTCATCATTGTGAACACGCCTTCGTCCCTGTAGGGACCGTTTATTGATACGATCGTAAGCTGTTTTCCTGTCATGTTCTCACCTAAAACCATGCTACTCTGTCATAGTCGTCCATTATGAAATCAAGAAGTGTGCCTATTTCATTTATTTCAACTCCGCCTACCATTTTTCCTGTAAGCGATCGTGAAAGCACGGCTTTATCATCAGCATATATCTTTATGCCTTTCTTGTTCGCTGCTGTGAGTTTTTTACCGAACTCGCCATTCCTTGCTGCGGTCACGCCGTCCTCGACCAAATATAAGGCTACGTCGTTCCCTTTTTCTTTTGCATTGATCCCGATATCAAGTACAAGATCGGGCGTTTCTGTGGTATATGGGTCTTTTGATAAGACCAATAATAAACTTGTCATTTTTCTTACCTCTGGTTGATAAACTCTGGGTGTCCATCAATTATTATGATGGTGTTTAAATGTTTTCATGTAGGCAATCTTAATAAGCAATGCCGACCATTTCGCAGGAAATACGAGCCGAGGTAGCCAAGCGGCCCACGGCGCTGGTCTTGAAAACCAGTTGTGCTACGCACAGCAGGAGTTCAAATCTCCTCCTCGGCGCTCATGTTTTTGTAAAATACTCAGGGATGGAACCCCAAGAATTTTACATTGTCAATTACAAAAACCTTATTATCTATAATGTGTATGTAGCCTCTCGCGCCAAGGTGGCGGAACGGCCACGCAATCGCCTGCAGAGCGATTCCAATCCGGTTCGACTCCGGACCTTGGCTTAGTTTTTTTTATCGGTTTTTTCAAAATCGTAACATTCATAGACCTGTATGACTAACAGGTGACTATGATCGAGAGGAAGGAGATAACAGAAATTTTATCCGGCTACGACCTGAAAGAAACAACCATCGGCGTACTGGCATCACACTCTGCGCTTGATGTGTGTGACGGAGCCGTGGAAGAGGGATTCAGGACGCATGCGGTGTGCCAGAAGGGACGCGAGAAGACATATACTGAATATTTTAAGGCACAGAGGGAGGACGGGAAGCTTATCCGCGGGATAGTGGATACCGCAGATGTGTATAATAAATTCAATGAGATACTTAAGATCGAGAACCAGCAAAAACTCAGAGACAGGAACACGATCTTTATCCCGAACCGTTCTTTCACATCCTACTGTTCGATAGACGACGTGGAAGAAAAGTTCAAAGTCCCGATTTTCGGAAGCCGCAACCTGCTTCGCAGCGAGGAACGGGGCATCGAGAAGGATTATTATTGGCTACTTGAGAAAGCCGGGTTGCCGTTTCCGGAAAAGATACAAAAGCCAGAGGATATTGACAGCCTTGTGATGGTCAAGCTTCCCCATGCCGTGAAGAAGCTTGAACGGGGTTTCTTTACTGCAGCCTCGTATGAGGAATTCAAACAGAAATCCGGCGCGCTCCTGAAGCAGGGCGTGATATCCCCGGAAGCACTTGTTGAAGCCAGGATCGAGAGATATATAATTGGACCTGTTTTTAACCTGGATATGTTCTACTCACCTCTTGAGGATGAGATGAGTAAAATTGAACTGCTCGGCATAGACTGGCGATTCGAGACAAGCCTTGATGGGCATGTGCGCCTTCCCGCGCCGCAGCAGATAACGCTGAACGAGAGGCAGGTTACACCTGAATACACTGTATGCGGGCACAATTCAGCAACCCTTCGCGAGTCCTTGCTTGAGGATGCGTTCGAGCTTGCTGAAAAATACGTAAAAGCAACCCAGAAATACTACAAACCAGGTATAATAGGTCCATTCTGCCTTCAGACCTGCGTGGACAAAGACCTGAATTTCTATGTTTACGACGTGGCGCCTCGCGTTGGCGGCGGTACGAACGTGCATGTTTCTGTGGGTCACCCATACGGCAATACCCTGTGGCGCAAACCCGTGAGCACAGGCAGGCGCGTGGCTATGGAAATAAGAAGGGCTATCGAGCAAGAAAGGGTAGATGATATCGTTACGTAAGCTTATCAGCTTCACGTTTTTTCAGCTTTCCACCCACCATCTGACCTGCTATATCTGAGAGCACAAGAAGCGGTATTACGGTCCAGTTCAGTCCTGAGAACACTCTCAATAAGAACACGAACGGCACAGGAATGTGAATAGCCATCATCCACTGCCGTGAGAACCTTGTTGCTTTGCTCCTCATATAGCCAAAAGGCAGGTTTATCAAAAATACTATCAGTATTAATTCATTTAATTCCATTTTTATTCCTAATGGATTATTTTTTCTCAAGAAATTCAGAAAACGCCAGATTACCGGTGATCTTTTTGATCTTTATCTTGACGATATCTCCTTTGACCGTCCCTGGCACATAAATGGTATATTTATCTTTCTTGGCGATGCCGTCACCTTTGCTCCCAACGGCTTCTATCCTTACTTCGTAGGTTTCGCCCTCTTTTAGTGCTGCCTCTTTTACAAGATGCATCGCTGCTTGTTGCTTCGAGACCGGTCTGTGAGCGCCGCATGCATCGCATCGCATCGTCAAAAACCTATCGACTTTAACAAGATGCGTATCTGGGCGACCACATTCTGAGCAGGTCACATAATCTTTGATATATGCATCAACAAGCTGGAAAAACACACTTGAATTGAATTTTCCCTGGAATATCGCCCTGTTCCCCTCACGCTTACCTGCAGTACCGAGTTCACGCAAGAGAAATTTGAAAACGTGCTCTGGCTCTCGGTTCAGTTTATCTGCTACAACTAAAAAATTTTCAAGTACTGTTGTTTTTCCTTCTGTAAGCACCTTTGGTTCAGGAGGTACAAAACGCTCTCCTGTGCCTTTGATTTCGGGCAATTTAGATAAAGCCCTGTCCAGATTTTCCAGGTAATCGTTCATGAACCTAACTTGAAACCAATTCCTGACCTTTTTCCACAACCAGTCTTATTGGTGTGGGCAGTTTATACCCTGCGGAGATCAGGCATTCTTTTGCCAGTTTGAACTTGTCTGGATTGATCGATAGAGTCATTAATTTTTGACCTTCTCTCACCCGGGCTGCTGTTCCGATAGGTTTCCCGAAAGCATTGCGCATTCCCTGGGATACACGGTCTGCTCCTGCACCTGTTGCCTGTTTGTTCTCCCTCAGAACTTGATGCGGGTATACTCTGATCTTAAGATGATAACCATTCTGTCCTGCACCTTCAAGTAAGGGTTTGTTTGCAGCTATACGCGCCGATTCAAGAGCGCTGTGGCGTATCTGGCATGCTTCTTTTGCAATGAGTGAGATCTCAACTGGAAATTCGTCTTTTAAATTCCCTATGTCAAATGTTACTATTTTGCTTCCCGGAACACCACCCATGTATTTCCTCCGCGTATATGCGCGCTCGGTCATGTTCCTGTACATTCTTGCTGGTTTTCTTGCCATGTGATAATCCTCCGATAATTGATATATGCGTAAAATGTATTACGCGATTTGACTTCCACATGACTTTCTGACTTATAAACTTTATCGAATAGATAAGCTTTAAATTACATGCCGTTATATTTGCGGTAGTTTCGGGCCCGTAGCTTAGGCAGGTGGAGCGCTCGGCTGATAACCGAGAGGTCTTGCGTTCAAATCGCAACGGGCCCATCACTAAAATTATTTTTTTTTAACCGATCTTCTTATACATCCTTGCCTGGAACCCATGATATTTGCAGACCCCTTCCGCATCCTTCTGGTCTATCGCCTTGCTGTCAAAAGATGACAATTCAGCAGAGTACAGCGCGTACGTTGAACTCCTTGCCACGACTTTCGCGCTACCTTTATATAGCCTCATTTTAACATTGCCAGTAACTCTCTCCTGCGAATTATCAATAAAGGCATTAAGATCTGCGAACAATGGTTCATCCACGAGACCCTTGTATGCGAGCTCGCTCCATGTTTCATCAACGATTGCTTTGAACCGCAGCTCATCCCTGGTCAGAACAAGCCTCTCAATGTCCCTGTGAGCAGTCAAAATGATCGTTGCAGCAGGATGCTCATAATTCTCCCTTGCCTTAAGACCCAGCACCCTATCCTCTATCATATCTGTTCGCCCCACACCATGAGCGCCGCCGATCTTGTTAAGCTTCTGAATAAGTGAAACGCCATCCATTTTCCTACCATTTACTGAAACTGGCACACCGTGTTCGAAACCAATATCTATTTCCTCTGCCTTCCCTGCCTTTTCAGGGGATACAGTCCACTCGAATATTTCCTCAGGCGGGGAAAAATCTGGTTCTTCAAGCCTGCCGCCTTCAATACTGCGGCTCCAGATATTCTCATCCACGCTCCATGGCTTTGACTTCGTGGCAGAAACGGGTATCCCGTGCTCCTTTGCGTACTCCATTTCCCACTCGCGTGTTAAGTTCATGTCCCTCATCGGAGCCATGACATCAAGGTTCGTGCTTCGAAATATTGTCTCGAACCTTAACTGGTCGTTCCCCTTTCCAGTGCAGCCGTGCGCCAGCGCGTGAGCTTTTTCTTTCTTCGCTACTTCCACAACTTTTTTTGCTATTAGCGGACGCGCTATCGATGTGCCAAGAACGTAGCCTTCATAACTGCCGTTCGCCTTGATGAGAGGGAAGATATAATCTTTAACAAATTCGTCTTTTGCGTCTATCGTGTAATGTTTCTGGCTTATCATTGCGGCTTTTTTCTCAGCCTGCTCTATTTCCTTTTGAGGTTGCCCGACATCCACGGTAACTGTGATCGCATAATCACAGCCGTAATGTTCTTTCAACAGGGGTATGCACACAGATGTGTCAAGACCGCCAGAATACGCAAGTACTACCTTTTTCATACCCGGCCTAATAAGTGCAGAAAGATTAATAGTTTTTGTTTTTGAAAAAGAGAATTGGTCCGAGGGGGGATTTTCACCCCCTATTAGCAACAGAAGAGCAACCCATAGGAGGTAGTGGGCTCGGACACTTCGAAACATTCATAAGTATTAATCATAGTCATTATAATAATCATGTCCTCCTACAATAGATACTACGTAGGCTTGGTATATATAAGGTTATCGCGGTGTTATTACTAAAAATATATTTAATTTATATAATATTTTTTACTATCCGGACTATGTCCACTGGACTCTTCCCCACAGTGATGCCCGCGCGTTCAAATGCCTGAATTTTTTCAAGCGCGGTACCTCCTCCTGCAGAAACTATCGCTCCAGCGTGCCCCATGGTCTTCCCAGGAGGCGCGGATACACCCACAATATAAGCGATAACAGGTTTGCTCATCTGCTTTATGAACTCGATCGCATCCTGCTCAGAAGTCCCGCCTATCTCACCGACCATAACGACAGCGCTAGTTTTGCGGTCTTTCTCGAACAACC
>Ga0163199_1001487_pt1 | contig 14604 bp, 18 predicted proteins | sample PL_2010_150m_FD_113537 | JGI IMG/M metagenome (GOLD analysis project Ga0163199, IMG submission 113537) | Freshwater microbial communities from Powell Lake, British Columbia, Canada to study Microbial Dark Matter (Phase II) - PL_2010_150m | ecosystem: Environmental > Aquatic > Freshwater > Lake ... | reverse complement strand
CTTCCTATGTCTGCACGGCGTTGTGGCATGCGGTCAGTCAAGCGGGGGCCGTGCCCGTCCTGGTCGATATTGATCCCGTGACGTACCATCCGCCGCCGCGTGCGATTGCCCGTGCACGCACCCGTCATACCAAGGCCGTGATCGTGCCGCATCTGTTCGGCCTGCCGGCTGATCTGCCGGAACCGGAGTGCGAAGGCGTTCCCCTTATTGAAGACTGCGCCCAGACGCTCGGCGCATCCGTGGGTGGACGCCCGGTCGGCAGCGTCGGTGATCTGGCGATGTGCTCGTTCTATGCCACGAAGCTGGTCACGACCGGCGAGGGTGGCATGGTTTTGGGTCGGAACAAATCCCTTCTGGCCCGCATTCGCGCCGCGTGCCAGTATGACGAGCCAGACGCCCTTGAGCCGGCGTTCAACTATAAAATGACGGAGATGCAAGGCGCCTTGGGACTGTGCCAGCTCAAGGCGTTGCCGCACTTCATCACGCGACGGCAAGCCATTGCCGCACAGTACACCGCCGCCTTGCGCGGCTTGAATGCGGAGCCGCCGGCCGTTGCTCATGGGCGGGACCATCTCTACTACCGGTACGTGGTTCGCCTTCCTTATCCGGTGGATCCCGCCCTCAAGGCGTTTGCCGCGCGCGGCGTGATGTGCCGGCGACCTGTGTTCAGACCGCTCCATCGGTATCTGGGTCTCACCGGCTTCCCGGAGACTGACCGGGTATGGGAGCACGCGCTGTCAGTGCCGATTTATCCCTCGCTCACCGATGCCGAAATTGCGCGGGTTGTCGGCGCCATGAGAGCGGTGCTGGCGTAAGCGCCCGGCGCGAGGCCCATCCGGGAGGTAGGGCAGTATGGGACAGGGAGACGCCGGAAACCGTACAGCCCGGAACTGGGGGCGGCTCGTGTCTCTGGGGGCCGGGATCTGCGCAGGAGTGCTGTTGCTGCCCTCCGTGCACGTCTGGTTCTCTGCCGCCGGGGTGCGCTGGCTCTACGTACTCCTGGTGTCCTACCTGGTCGCCGTCGGACTAACGCCGCTCATCCGGGAGTTGGCGGTCAGGATCGGCGCGGTGGACCATCCGTCCCCCCGGAAGATTCATCAGACCGCCACGCCCTTGCTGGGCGGGGTCGTGGTGTATCTTGCATTCCTGATCGCGGTCCTGGCCAATGCGGGGGGGATGGTGGATCCCCTGATCGTCACCGAGGGTATGCTGGGCGTGCTGATCGGTGGCACCGTGCTCTTTCTCGTCGGCTTCTGGGACGATCTCCGGGAGGTTTCCGCTTCGACGAAACTGCTGGTGCAGATCGCCGCCTCAGGGATCGTCATCTGGTCGGGCAAGCTCCTGACATTTTTCCCGCACGGGGCGGTGGGCGACACGCTCAACGCCTTCCTGACGGTGCTCTGGATCGTCGGGATTACCAACGCCTTCAATTTCCTTGACGGCATGGACGGTTTGGCGACGGGGCTGGCCATCATCATCGCCTTCTTTATGGGAGTCATCGCATTCCAGACCGATCAGCCCGTGCTGGGGTGGGTGGCGGTCGCGCTCGTCGGGGCGGGCCTGGGGTTTCTGCCGTATAATTTCAGGGCCAGGGCGCCGGCCACGATCTTTCTTGGTGACGCGGGGAGCACGTTTCTCGGCTTTACCCTGGCCTGCCTGGCCGTCAAGGGGAATTGGGCGGATGGAAAACCCATTGTCTCGGTGTCGACCCCGATCTTGATTTTCGGGATTCTGATCTACGATATGGTGCACATGACGGTGGAGCGCATTTATACGGGCAAGGTCAAGACGCTGAAGCAGTATCTGGACTATGTCGGGAAGGATCACATGCATCATCGGTTGGAGCAGGCTTTGGGCAGCCGCACGGATGCGGTGTTGATGATTTTTCTCCTGAGTATCACGCTGGGGTTGGCCGGCGTTGTCCTGCGTTCCGCCAGCGCGGTGGATGCGCTGTTTCTCCTGTTGCAGGCGACGATCATCGTGGTGGTCGTGTCGATCCTGGAGCGTCGTGGTCGAGGCGCATGACCCCTTCGCACGGCGCGCAGGTGATTTTCTTCGACGCCGCCGACACGCTTTTTCATGTGAAAGGGTCGGTGGGTGAGGTGTACCTCAGCCATGCGCGCAAGTACGGCGTCACGGCCGGGGATGCGGTCGTGCAGCAGGCGTTCGCCAAGGCTTTTGCCGACGCGCCCCCGCCCGTATTTGCCGTCAGTGACCCGCAAGGGATCAAGTCGTGCGAGCGCATGTGGTGGTTCGACGTGGTGCATAACGTGTTCTATCGGGTCGGAATGTTCGAGGGGTTCGACGAGTACTTCGAAGAAGTGTTTGCCTATTTTTCAAGGCCTGCATCGTGGGAGCTGTATCCCGACGCGATGCCCGCCCTCCGTGCCCTGGAAGCGCGCGGGATCGAACTCGGCATCATCTCGAATTTCGATTCTCGGCTCTATGAAATTCTTGTCGGTCTGGGCATTGACCGGTTTTTCGAAAGCGTGACGATTTCCAGCTTTGCCGGGGCCGCCAAGCCGTCTTCCAAGATTTTCCAGCGGGCGCTCCACAAGCACGGCGTGGAGGCGCGCGAGGCGGTGCATGTCGGAAACAGCCTGAGGGAAGACGCGCAGGCGGCCGTTGCCGCGGGGCTTGGCGGCGTGTTTCTCGATCGGATGGGGAAAGCAGGGTGCCGCCAGGACGTAGTTACGATCAGCAGCCTGAGCGAATTAGTGGCGTTGCGATGAATCTCATGATGGTCGGAGCCGGGGCGGTGGGGGGCTTTTACGGAGCCCGCCTGGTGAAAGCCGGTGTGCCGTGTTCCTTTCTGCTGCGCTCCCAAACGCTTGCTGCGGTCAGACAGAAGGGTCTGTCGGTCCACAGCGTGGACCAGTCGTTCACGGTGCACCCGATCGCGAGCGGCGACCCCCGCGATCTCCCCCCCCCGGATCTCATTATCCTGTCGGTCAAGCGATACGATTTGGATGAGGTCATCGCCCAGCTTCAGCCCATTCTGGGCCCGCAGACAACGTTGCTCACGCTCCAGAACGGGGTTGATACGGAGGCGCGCATCCGTGAATTGGCTCCGGGCATCCGGGTCATCAGCGGGGTCGCCTATATTTATTCCAGGGTCGCCGAGCCTGGGGTCATCGAACATTACAAAAAAGGCGCTGTGGCCATCGGATCCTTCCGCCCCTCGGCGTCGGCTCAGCCGACTCCGAGTATTGATCTGCAGGCCGTCAAGGCTCTCTTTGAAGGTGCTGGAATCCCTTGCCAGGTGTCCGAGGATATCATGCGGACGAAGTGGGAGAAGATGTGTTGGAACGTGGTGTTCAACCCGCTGACGGTCCTGATCAACGATCGTGTCTCCAAAGCCGTCTCGCATCCGGAGATGCGCGCGATGATCAGGCTGATCGTTGAAGAGGCAGCATCGGTGGCGCGGGCCGACGGCGTGGAGCTTGCGCCCGACATCGCGGACAAGGTCATCCAGTGGTCGCAGGAGATCCGCGATATCCATACGTCCATGTTTGACGATTGGAAAGCGGGCCGGAGGACGGAGATTGACTATCTCAACGGCTATCTTGTGCGGCGTGGGCTTGCGCTGGGGATACGGACTCCGGTCAATGAAGCCGTCTGCGCCTTGATCAAGACCATCACCGAACCGGCGCCGATGAGGTCTGTTCTCCTCCGGATCGACGGTCAGGTGATCCAACCGCTCGCTTTCGATATTGAGGCGCTCGCCAAGCTGCCGGCGACAGAGCAGATCCCGGATGTGTCTGTTGAGGTTGTCGACATGCAGGGCCAGGCCGTCCGTGTCCGCGCGCTGCTCAATATCGCCACATGCAAGGTCGGCGCGGACCACGTGACGTTTCATTCCGCCGACGGACAGTATGCCGCCAGCCTGCATTTCACGGAGGCGGCGGAGAGCGGTATTCTCATCTACAAGCGGGATGGGCGTCCCTTGAGCAAGGAAGAGGGGGGACCGTTTCGTCTCATCACGCCCGGCCTGGGCGACGGGCGCGTGAACGTGAAAGGCGTGACACGAATCGAGTTCACCATCGGGCCGGGCAGGGGTACGCGCTCGCCTGAGAAACCCTAGGCACCAATGGGATTCTGGGATCATACACGAGTCGTGGTGACCGGTGGCGCCGGATTTCTGGGGTCGCATGTGGTCGAGTGCCTCCGTTTGCGAGGCGCCGCTGAAATCTTCGTTCCCCGGAGCCGCGAGTATGATTTAGTTCAGTTCGACGCGGTGAAGCGGCTCTTCCGGGACGCGCGTCCGGATGTCGTCATTCACTTGGCGGCACGCGTGGGCGGAATTGAGGCCAATCGGCTGAACCCCGGCCGTTTTTTCTATGAAAATCTGATGATGGGGGCCCAGCTTATGGAAGAAGCTCGGCATGCGGGGGTCCGCAAGTTTGTCGCCATCGGGACGATCTGTTCCTATCCCAAGTTCACGCCGGTTCCGTTCAGAGAGGAAGATCTCTGGAACGGCTATCCTGAAGAAACCAATGCGCCCTACGGCCTGGCCAAAAAGATGCTTCTGGTGCAGGCCCAGGCGTACCGGCAACAGTACGGGTTTTCCGCCATCACGGTGTTTCCCGTCAATCTCTACGGCCCGCGCGACAACTTCGACTTGGAGACAGCGCACGTCACCCCGGCCATGATCCGCAAGTTCGTCGCTGCAAGAGCGTCCGACCATCCTGAAGTGGTGCTGTGGGGGACCGGGCAGCCGACTCGTGAATTCCTCTTTGTCCGCGACGCCGCTGAAGGCATCGTGCTGGCGTCCGAGCGGTACGATAGTTCCGAACCGGTCAATCTGGGCGCAGGCTTTGAGCTGTCCATTGCGGATCTGGCCGGACTGATCGCCCGCCTGACAGGCTATTCCGGACGAGTGGCATGGGATGCCACTCGTCCGGACGGTCAACCGCGCCGCTGCCTGGATGTTTCCCGCGCCGAGAAGGAATTCGGATTTCGGGCGTCGACCCCATTCGAGGATGGTCTTCGCGAAACCATCGCGTGGTTCGAGTCTTCCCTGCGCCCCTGAAGGCGTCAGCCTGATGCCCACGGTCTTTGTAAGCAGGCGCCTGCCTGATCCGGTGATGGCGGAATTCACCCGGCGCTTTACCCTCATAGGCCGTTCCACGGATCACCCCGCGACGCGTGCCGAACTGCTTGAGGCGGCCACAGTCGCCGATGCGCTGGTGGTAACCCTGGCGGATCATGTGGACGCGGAGCTCCTGCAAAAGGCTCCCCGCCTGAAAGTCGTTGCCGTCTATGCCGTCGGCCATGATAACGTCGATGTCGCGGCGGCCACGCGCCGTGGTATTGTCGTGACCAATACGCCCGAAGTGCTGACCGACGCCACGGCCGACCTGACCTGGGCATTGATTCTGGCGGTGGCCAGACGGATTCCTGAGGCGGAACGGCTGGTTCGAGAGGGGAAATGGGAGGGGTGGGCGCCCACTCAGTTATTGGGCGGAGACGTCTTCGGGAAGACACTCGGAATCATCGGGATGGGCCGGATCGGCCGTGCCGTCGCTCAGCGGGCGACGGGGTTTCGCATGAATGTCCTGTATCACAATCCGCATCCCCTCGGTCCGGATGTGGAAAGGGCGTTGGGGGCACAAGGCGTCTCCCTCGTGCAATTGTTGCAGGCGTCCGACATTCTTACGATTCACACTCCACTGAACGATTCGACGCGTGGCCTGATCGGAAAAGCCGAACTCTTGCTGATCCGGCGGACGGGCTGCCTCATCAACACGGCTCGCGGCGCGATTGTGGATGAACCGGCCCTGATCGAGGCGCTGGAGCAGGGGGCACTGGCCGGCGCAGGCCTGGATGTGTACCCGGAGGAGCCGCGCGTCAATCCCCGGCTGCTGGCGCTCCCCAACGTGGTGCTGCTGCCGCATATCGGGTCCGCAACGTATGCGGCGCGGGTGAAGATGGGCATGCTGGTCCTCGAAAACATCACTGCGGTCCTGGCCGGCCGGGAGGCGCCCAATCGTGTCGGCGTCGCCTAGCGAAGGGAAGGGAGAAGGCGCATGGATATGTTCAGCAAAGTGCCGCTGGTTGAAATCCCCGTCATGGTCACGCGGGAGGAGAAGGCCTGGCTGGAGATGATGATGAAGAAAGGCAAGATTGCCGTCCCGCCTGGCGGCAGTCTCCCCGAGGGGTCCGTGATCTCTATCTTTATGCGGACGATGCTGTGGAACTCGGAAGAGTTGCGCCAGAGTCTGGACACGGTTCCCCAAGAAGCGCTGAACGCGCTACTGGAAAAGAAGGAACTGGTCGAGATCCGCATTCAAATTTCTTCGGACCAAAAGGTGTGGCTCGACAAAGTGGGCGGCTCTAGCAAGATGTCGCTCCCACCAAATGATTCGGTCGTGTCGCTGTTCATACGGGTCCTTCTCGAGAACGCGATAGAGCAGCAGCGGGCTCTCGAGCGGGCCGACCCCTGGGCTGATGATGACGAAGAGTGAAGGCTAGGGAGCAGTGTCGCGCCGTGGAACGGGACGCCCCTCTTCGAGGTCCAAGAGGTCAATCCATGTGATGATGTCGGTCCGCGAGGGGTCGGCCTCGTCCCGGGTTTTCTTGAAATAGGCCCATTTGGCGTCGTCGTCGGGACCCCGCTCCAGCATCTGTTTATTCCACAGTTCGACTTGCTTTTTTGAGCGCGGCCGCCCGTGCACGGCCAGCCACTCGAGGATGAGTTCGTCGCTGCGGGACTTGGACGCATAAGCGAAGTCCTGCTCTGAGACCTCAAGAAATATCAGGAGTGCTTTGTCCAGGGGGCAGGGGTAAATGTAGGGCCCGTTGATCCCGGCCTCGCGCGCGCGGGCCTTGTCGATCATCCTGGAAAGATGAATATAGCCGCCTAAAAGTTCGCGTGAACTTCTTGGAAATTCCTTCGTCAGGTCGCTCGGCCGTGGGCGCTCCACTCGTCCCATGAGTGAATCGGGCGTGTTGCCCTTCATTGCCCCCCCGGTCGAGCCGGGGATGTCCATGGACATGCGTGGTCTCTTACAGCAGCCGGTGGTTCGTGAACGTGAGGGTCTTGACCGACACCGTCCCATTCTCCGCGGAGATGATGCGTCGCGATGCCGGCAGGTCCGCCTGTCCGACTCGGACGTGGGCGTCGGTGAAGCTTTCGACGTTCGTCAGGCGGCCATCCTGCGGGTTGAAGTAATAGACGCTGTAGCGCGTGGTCAGGTACCGGTTATCCGCAGTCATCGCGCTGTCCTCGACGTTGATGGTGAACTTCATCGGTCCCATCGTACGATTGATCTGCGTGATCCGGTCGTCCTTGACCCGGTAATGTGATTTCAGGGTGTCGTGAATGCGAATGGTCTGGCCCAAGGGATGGACAGCGCCCCTGTCCAGCGTGAGGACGCTTTTCCCGTCGGATTGGTCGAATGTTCTGGGGCCGCGGTGGACGGCGATCATGCCGATCGTGCCGGCCGCCCACTTCTGGGTTTCGGCATCCGCAATAGAAACGGCGACATCCTGTGCCGATTTGACGGTAACAGTTCCCGTGGTCTCTTTCCCATCCACGTTCACAGTGAGGTCGGCGGCGAATCCTTTGAAATCGGCCGGCCAGCGGGCCGTCTTCGCAAAGGCACGCCGCAAGAGTTCCCGCGCTTCGGGATCATCCTGGGCATCAGGGGGGGGCTCTTTGCTGTATGTCATCGCCATCGGGCGGCTCCTTTCGTTTCAACGAGTTCCGTGCGGTTCATTATTATAGCAATATCCCATTGCTGTGGATAAAATTTTACAGATTGTGTCTGGCCATGCAAATCGTTTCACTATGGAGGCGTAAAATTTATCATTTATTATCAAGTGGTTGCAAATATAACGCTACGGTTTATTCCGTATCTTACATGGATTAATGATATTTTTAGCAGAAGACGGGCTGTTTGTGGTATAATGCAAGTTCGGTATTGCAATGCCCTTAAGGTCTCGAGGATGAAAAAAGATGAAGAAAATTCGAAAAAATAGAGTCAAAGTCAGGACGCACAAAGCGTTCAAGGCGCATAAAGCCAAGGCGCATAAGGCCCACCAGCTCAGCGGGCATCGCAAGGAGCGGCACCGGAAGATTGTAGCGGTCGCCGGCGTTCCGGCCAAGGCAACCGAAAGCATCAGGCCAGCCAGACCGATTGAAAGAACGAAGGGCCAGTCGGCGCTTGCCAGCACCGTGGCCGAGGACGAGTTGGAAGAGCGCCGCCGGTTGTTTGCCAAAGCGCGGAAGGGCGACAAGGGAGCGGTGGCCAAAATTTACGAATTGTACGGGGCGCGGATTTATACGACGGCCCAAGTCAAGGAAGTCCAGCCTAACGGATTTGTTATGCCGGTCGCGCAGTCTCGGAAGCGTGTCCGAACCGCCTGATCGGTAGCTGAAGTCGGGCGCTCTGGAGCAACCGGAAGAGCTGGTGGAATGTGTGGTGGGGGGCCGGCCGGCTGATGAAGCCGACCGGCCCTTCAGCGTTTTAACGTGGAATCGCATGGGTGCATTAGATGAAAGAGCGTGATCCTGAAAAGCTGAAACTCTTGCATGAGCGGTTTCGCGACGTGTGTCTCGTCGAGAAGGAGGTCTGGCTCGAACTCTATATGCCGAAGGATATTGCTGGAGACGGAGTGCGCATGACCAACGTGCAGGATCGGTATGAAGTCGTGATCGAGACCCCCGAAGTTGAAGCCGTGCTTGAAGCCAATATCTCGATGGGGGCCCAAGCGCTGGCTGCGGCGATCGCGGAATACAAGGACGCGATCAGCTTTATCAGAAAAGGCTGAGAAGATGTGGCGGTTGCTACTGGACTGCCACACGCAAGCCTCCCCCGGCCAGAATGGAGGCAGCGCGCTCGCAGATAGTGAGAGGCCCCTTATACACGACGGCCGATCCTGCATGGTCAATCCGGTACGCGAGTTCGAATGCACGGGAGGGAGTCATTTGCGGGACGGCTCGGCACAGCAAGTCAATCACCTGTTGGTACGTGTGGCAGTCGCAATTATAGAGAATGACGCGGGCTTCCAGCCCATCACCGGTGAGGGCGTCCGATTCTTCCATAGTTTCGGGAAGCGGGGCTGAGGGGAGAGGTGCCATGTTGCTAGGCCAGGGCCAGCCGCAACAGGTATGTCGGCAGGAGCATGAGGTTCATCTCGCAGGCGTTCACGTGAGAGCCATCCTCTCGAGAGGCGCGGCGCGCTTGCTGGAACCCCGACAGTCCTCCGTGCTACTCTCCGGCTTGGTATGGTCCACAGCGTAACGGCATTTCTCAACGCGAAGGTCTGGTGGCCGCTGTTCCCTGTGTTGTTGCTGCTGGTCGTTATTGCGCTTAGCGCCGCCATCGTCTTGGTTGTCAAGCGGAAAGCCTCTAAAACTGATGTAGTGCTTCAGGTTTTGACGCTGGTGTGCTACTTGTTCACGGCGGTGGTTGCCATGGCCAGCGAGGGCGGCACGCTTTCCCCCCATGTCCATCGGTTGCCGTCTTTGGTGACGCAGGCTCTGCTGCTGGCTCAATTGGTGCGGATCTGGCACCGCGAAGGCGCGCGTCCCCTGCGTACGCTCAACCTGATCGCCTGGGGCGGCATTCTCGCCGATACCGCGCTGCATTTTCTCGTCAAGCCTGAGTAAGTTGTCTCATTTTCGAAGGCCGCAGGACCGGGCGACTCCGTCCCGGTAGCGGAGCCAGTGGTCTAGGCCATCCTGCAGAGTGCCGAGAATCAGTTGTTGGTCGGCAGCTCCCGTCGCGTAGGTCAGAACAGACTGCCAGGCCGCCTGGCGATGGGAGGGCTCAACCATCAGATGCACACGGATGAGATCCAGATACTTGAGGTCGGTCCCGTGGTTCTGCGCCAGGTGATGCTTGCGCACGATCTCCTCAATCTGCTCGGCGTCCTTGGGGGGAGACGGATGGAGGACCTCCTGTCGGTCATGGACGTTTCCCTCGACAAAGATGGTCACGATGGCGAGCCCCGTCAACCAGTCACCGTCCAGCGTGATCTTGTCAAGCCACTCACGGTATGCCCGGCTTTCCGAGAGCAGGCTGACGTCCCGGAAGTGTGCCCGTTCAAACCCCAGGCCGAGCATCATGGTCAGGAACAAGTCGGGGTGGGATTGTCCCAGCGAGAGGCCCCCGGTGTCCTCCTCATACAGGTTGCGGGCCAGTTCGCTCCGGACGGGGCGAGGGGGATTTTTCCCGTGGATGCGGCTCAGGAGCACCGGGAAGTCCCGCACGTAGACGGCGTACTCCTGCCGGAAATGGATTTCAAGCTGGGCCTTGGTGATCTGGGGGCCTGAGAAATGCGGCCAGGCCCAGTGGTCTTTCCGATCCATGATCGCCATCATTTTTTCGCGGAACTGTTCGTTCGAGAGAGGCTTCATACTGTTCTCCGTTGCATCGCTCCAGGCGCGCCGTTAGAATGCGTGGTCGTGCAATCCCTCACCATTCAAAGCACCGAGGAGATATTGACGGTCCTTGCCGACGTCTCGCTCAAAGGGCGGGGCGTCACGGCCGAGAGCCTGCTTGACACGGTCCTTGACGAAGGTTTCACGGAACCCATCTATTTCAGCGCCACCGGCGAGGATCCCGACGCGTACTACCAGGGCAGGCCCAACGCCTGGGCGGTCTATACGATTCGCGAGTGGAAACGTGTCATGATGGTGTCCGGCGGACCCGGCCAGGAACGGCGTATTCAAATTACCGAGACTCCCTGATCGTGCCATGGTTCCCGCGTTGCATTTTGAACGACTCGGGGCCTAGAATCAAATTAGTACCACCCGCCGACCAGGGCATTTTCCTCGAAATAGAGATAGCGGTGTTTGACGGTCGCGCTGTCGATCCAATCCTCAAAGACCCACAGTTCCCGGCGGATGCCTGAGTCGGTGTATGTCACGTCGATTTTATAGGGAGAGCCCCAGCTTTTCAGGACTTGCTCACGGCTCATGCCGACAACCACGCGTTTCTTGGCGATGGCCTCATCCAGAGACGCGTACTGGTAATACGGCAGAAAGCGCCAGGTCACCATGCCGAGCAGCATCACCCCGAGCACGGCGTACAGGATGAGGCGGACAGGACGCCGGCAGAGATAGGGCGGGGGAGAGGAACCTCAGGCGTTTCGTGCGTCATGGTGTCGAGAGCGCGCATCCAGCATAATCTACCAGCGCGGTTTCCGCAGGGTCAAGTGTGCCGGTCATGATGAGGTCGGCGTATGTATGTTGAAGTCGATGCGAACCCCAATTGCGAGAATTCCGTTTTTGCCCGATTCCGGGAACTGGGGCCGGGCCGGCCGGTTTCTCAGGTGCGGGTGTATGACCGCGTCTCGACCGGCGAATGGTGCCGGGTGATCGGCTGGCGGGAAGACCCGTCGGTGCCGGTGTGCCCCGCCATGGCTCAACCGGTGGAGGATTCAGGCGCCGGCACCGTCTATCTGGTTTCCGGGGGGAATTGGGGAATACGGCTGAAGCCGCTCGAAGCCGCTGAGGACTGGAGCCTCGAAAGCGCACGGCAATGGGGAGAAGCCTATCTTCTCCTGGCGGACCAGCGAGACGTCCGGTTCGCTGATGACTCGGAGCGCTGATAGTTAGGGCGCGTAGCGTGGTGTGGGGATCTTCTTCTTGGCCGGCTCGGGCAACGGCGGCAGCGAGGCGGCCTTGGCGGAATAGGGGTTGGTCATCGTTTCGTGGGTCAGCTTGTGGTGGTCACCGATAAGTCGCACGCTATCGACGGCAATCTCCATGCGGTTTATGGTGTCATTCAGAGAGAGCCGCGAAGGAAGAACCTCGGCGGTGTAGAGGCGATAGGACAACGACCAGTCGTACTCGTCCCGGTGGCGGTCTTTGATCAGGCGCCGGGCTTCTGTGGACACGTCGTTCTGGATAAGAATGACGAACAAGTTTGAGCGGTAGGTGGGGGCATCGTCCGCAAGGGAGGGCTTGAACTCCGGGACGAGCGCCGGCAGTTTTGCCAGCGGAACTGCCAAGGGTACGGCCACCGGGCCTTCGATGGAACCGGTGAGGGGGTCGGGGCTCAGGAATTCGACTTCCACCAGTTTCACGACGAGGGTGGGTGTGTCGGAGTTCGGCTTTTTCTCGGCGGTGTACTGAAATGAATACCGCACGTTGGTTTTGTCCCTGACGTAGAGATACACGTCCTCGCCGACCGCGTCCGGCAGCTGTTCCCGCAACACGTTTTCCCATTCCTCGAATGAATAGTAGATGTAGATACGAAGGGCAGCCGTCATGGTCCGAATCTTGTTCGGCGGGCCGAGTTTGGCGCGGAGTTCCTCCTGGGTCAGGCCGAGATACCCGTCCGAAAAGAACGGTTTGGCGAGTGCAGGGTGAGGCGCAAGTACGCAGAAGACGATGGTGACCAGCAGGAGCAGGGCCGTTCTCATCGGTGATCTCCGGTGTGCAAATCCTACGGGCTGGTCCCGGGATTGTCAAGACAGCCGTCTTGCGAAGGCCGGTGCTATCCAGTATAGTCCCCTAATATGCATATAGAGCAGCTCCTGCAGAACCGCATCGCCATTTTAGATGGGGCGATGGGGACCATGATTCAGACGCACAAGCTCGACGAGGCGGCATTCCGTGGCACGCAGTTCGCGCATCACCCACGCGATCTCAAGGGATGCAACGATTTGCTGTGTATCACACGGCCGGCGCTCATCGAAACCATTCATCTTCAGTATCTCGAAGCCGGCGCCGACATCATCGAGACGAACACATTCAACTCGACCTCGATTTCGATGGCGGATTACCAGCTGGAGGCCCATGCCTACGATCTGAACCTGGCGGGCGCGCGGGTGGCCCGCCGTGCGGTGGACGCCGCCATGGCGAAAGATCCGTCACGACCGCGGTTTGTCGCCGGCACGATGGGGCCGACCAACCGCACGGCGTCCATGTCGCCGGATGTGAACAATGCGGCCTCCCGGGCCGTCACCTATGATCAGCTGGTCGAAGCCTACACCGAGCAAGCCCGCGGGTTGATGGACGGCGGAGCGGACCTGCTGCTGGTCGAAACGGTGTTCGACTCGCTGAATTCCAAGGCCGCCCTGTTCGCCATCGATCAGTATTTTGAGTCCGTCGGCCGGCGTGTGCCGGTGATGGTGTCATTCACCATCATCCAGCGTGGCAACAACCGGACGCTATCCGGGCAAACCGTCGAGGCGTACTGGAATTCAATTTCCCATATGAAGTTGTTGAGCGTAGGCATCAACTGCGCGCTGGGTGCCAGGGAAATGCGCCCTCATGTCGAGGAACTTGCCGGCATCGCCCCGGTGCGCATCAGTTGCCACCCGAACGCTGGCTTGCCGAACGCCTTCGGTGGATTCGATGAGACGCCGGATATGATGGCGGCAGACCTGCGTGATTTTGCGGCGAACGGCTGGCTGAACATCGTCGGCGGCTGTTGCGGAACCACCCCGGAATACATCGCGGCCATTGCGGAGGCCGTCCGCGACTGTGCGCCCCACGTTCCCGCCGCGCCCCAACCGTATACCCGCTTGAGCGGCATGGACCCGCTGGTGATCCGACCGGACACCAACTTCGTGAATATCGGGGAACGTACCAATGTGACCGGATCTCCCCAATTCGCCAAGCTGATCCTCGGGGGCGATTACGAGGGCGCGCTTGCCGTTGCGCGGCAGCAGGTGGAGGGTGGCGCGCAGGTGATCGATATCAACATGGATGAAGGGATGCTCGATTCGGAAAAGGCGATGGTGACCTTCCTGAATCTGATCGCCGGGGAGACCGACATCGCTCGTGTGCCGGTTATGATCGACAGTTCCAAGTGGTCGGTGATCGAGGCCGGTCTCAAGTGTGTCCAAGGGAAGCCCGTCGTCAACTCGATCAGCCTGAAGGAGGGCGAGCACGCCTTCAGGGAACGGGCCACGCTGATCCGCCGGTATGGGGCCGCGGTTGTCGTGATGGCGTTCGATGAAGCGGGGCAGGCGGACACGCGTGACCGCAAGGTCGAGATCTGCGCGCGGGCCTATCGGATTCTGACCGAGGAAATCGGGTTTCCGCCGCAAGACATCATTTTCGACCCCAACATCCTGACGGTGGCCACCGGGATCGAGGCGTACAACAATTACGCGGTCGATTTCATCGAGGCGACGCGCTGGATCAAGGCCAACCTTCCGCTGTGCAAGGTGAGCGGAGGGGTCAGCAACATCTCATTCTCGTTTCGCGGGAACAACATTGTGCGGGAGGCGATGAATTCCGCTTTTCTCTATCACGCCATCAAGGCCGGTTTGGACATGGGGATCGTCAATGCCGGACAACTGGCGGTGTACGAGGAGATTCCCCCGGATCTGCGCGAACTGGTGGAAGACGTGCTGCTGAACCGGCGCCCGGATTCGACGGAGCGACTGGTTGCGTTTGCCGAGACCGTCAGGCAGAAAGACAAGGTCGTCGTGCGGGACGATGCCTGGCGGCAGGGGACGGTCGAGGAACGGCTTTCCCACGCGCTCGTGAAGGGCATCACCGACCATATCGAAGCCGACGTCGAGGAAGCACGCAAGCAATACCCCAAACCACTGATGGTGATCGAGGGGCCGTTGATGGCGGGCATGAGTGTCGTCGGCGATCTCTTCGGCTCAGGCAAGATGTTCCTGCCGCAG
>Ga0163199_1001486_pt1 | contig 14605 bp, 13 predicted proteins | sample PL_2010_150m_FD_113537 | JGI IMG/M metagenome (GOLD analysis project Ga0163199, IMG submission 113537) | Freshwater microbial communities from Powell Lake, British Columbia, Canada to study Microbial Dark Matter (Phase II) - PL_2010_150m | ecosystem: Environmental > Aquatic > Freshwater > Lake ... | reverse complement strand
GATGGTGACCAGGCCGCCGAGCAACTGGCTCTTGCCGTAACGCGAGGCGACGAAGTCGGCGATCGACGTCAGGCGGTTGGCCTTGGCGATGCGGACCATCTTCAGCATGGCGAACCACCACAACCCCATCATCAGCGTCGGACCGAGGTAGATCGGCAGGAAGCCGATGCCGGTGGCGGCGGCACGGCCGACGCTGCCATAGTAGGTCCAGGTCGTGCAATACACCGCCAGCGACAATGCATAGATGGTCGGATTGGCGATGATGGAGCGACCGGCGTCGGCACGCCGGTCGCCGTACCAGGCGATGCCGAACAGTACGCCGAGGTAAGCGAAAGACGCCAGGGCGATGAACCAGCCTTGCAGCATCAGTCGGCGCGATGCTCGATGATCCAGGCCATCAGGGCAATCAAGCCGGCCCAGGCGAGGAAGATATAGGCATACAGCAGTGGAATGCCGAACAGGTCGGCGCCGCGATTGAACAGGAACAGCAGCGGGTAGTTGAGCAGGATGCAGCCGAGCAGAAAGCTTGCCGCCAGGCGTTGGCCGGTCAGACGGGATCTGTTCATGGCATCTCCTTTCTCACGACCGATTATAGCCTTCGCCTCGGACGCAGCTTTCAGAAATACCAGCCCTATCCGGCGAGACAGTTGAGTCCGCTCATCTCACACACAATACGTTTCACATAGGCCAGCAGGATCCACAGCCAGAATAACAAAAAGAAGGTGACGAAAGGCAGATGCCTGTCGATGATCACCTTCGGTGTGATGTAACGCACCGCCTTGACCACCGGCCCCGTGATCACATTGAACAACTGATATACCGGGTTGGTTGACCGCCGGGCGCCGGCAAGGAAAGCCACCAGCCCCTGCCCGAGCAGCGACAGCATCGCCACCTCGGTCAACGCCCGCAAGATGCTGAGGATGAGCAGTTCAGGATTCGCCATGGTATTGTTAGGCCTCCAACTTTCTTTGCAGGTTAGTGCTAATGAATTACGAACACTGGCGTCATTATGCCCGCGGCTGGCTATTTCATTTCATCGGCAAGACCGAGCCGGCCTATGCGGCCTACCTCGTTGCCTTCCAGCACAACCCCCAGGACGTTCAGGCGGCCCGGCATCTGGGTTCGATCGCCGCGCAGCGACAGGACTATGCCGCCGCCGAAAAGTGGTTGCTGGAAGTCGCGCGCCTGGCCCCCGAGGATGCCGACAATTTTTTCAATCTCGGTTTTGTCCGCGAGCAGATGAAGGCGCCGCGCCTGGCGATTGAATCCTTCAAGGAAGCCGTGCGCCTCAAACCCATCCTCGACCGCGCCTGGTACGGCATGGGACTGGCGCACGCCAAACTCGGCGAGCATGCCGAAGCTGCTGCCGCGCAACGCGAATCAGCGCGCCTGCAGCCGATGAACGGCCACGCCTGGTACCAGTTGGGGATGGCCTATCATCACTGCGGCGAACCTGAAAAAGTCGAGCAGGTCCTGAACAAGCTGCTCAAGTTCGATCCCAAAATCTCGCGCCAGTTGATCGAGGACAGCGGACGAAAAGATCTGGCCCCGCTGCTCCCGGAAATGCCCTGGTAAAAAAACACCCGCCTCGCGGCGGGTGTCGAATCGTGCTGCGGCGCATAACCCGCCGCATCTCCTCCTCCAATATCAGGTTCTGACGGTGTTGATGTCGCCTTCCAGGCTCGGATAGCGCACATGGTCGACCAGTTCCTGAACTTCCTTGCTGGGCGGCGCGGAAATCAGGGTACCGATGATCACGCCGATGAAGCCGGCCGGGATGCCGAAGATGCCGGCCGAGATCGGTGCCATGTTGAACCACTGGTTGGCCGCGACACCGCCGAAGAACGGGTAGGTGATGTACATGTAGTACATGCACACGCCCAAGCCACCCAGCATGCCGAGGATCGCCCCGAGGCGGTTGGCACGTCGCCAGAACACCCCGCACACCAGCGCCGGGAAGAAGCCCGAGGCCGCCAGCGAGAAGGCCGCACCCACCAGGAACAGGATGTCGCCGGGTTTCAGCGAGGTGACATAGGCCGCGATGATCGCGACAACCACTAGCAGGCCCTTGGATACCGCCAGGCGGCGGGTCGTCGGTGCATTCGGGTCGATCATCTTGTAGTACAGATCGTGCGACATGGCATTGGCGATGGTCAGCAACAGGCCGTCGGCTGTGGATAGCGCGGCGGCCAGGCCACCTGCCGCAACCAGACCCGAGATCACGTAGGGCAGCTTGGCGATTTCCGGCGTCGCCAGCACGATCAGGTCGCCGCCGATGACGATTTCCGCCAACTGCACGATGCCGTCGCCGTTGATGTCGGAGATGTTCATCAGGGACTTGTCCACCGTCGCCCAGGCGCTTACCCAGGCAGGCAGTTCGGCGAACTTCGAACCGACCAGCACGGTATACACGTCGAACTTCGCCAGCACCGCCAGACAGGGCGCGGTGAAGTAGAGCAGGAAGATGAAGAACAGCGACCAGAACACCGACTGGCGCGCATCCTTCACCGAGGGTGTGGTGTAGTAACGCATCAGGATGTGCGGCAGCGCAGCCGTGCCGACCATCAGGCAGAGGATCAAGGCGAGGAAGTTGTTCCGGGCGATGTTGCTGGCATTGTCATCCTTGCCCTGGAATGGCTGGGCATGCGGCTTGATCGGCGCCGCTCTGGCGGCACCACCCTTGTCCGCAGTCCATTGCTTCTTGGCGGCGGCGGCGTCGGCCGGGAAGTCCTTGACGGCCTTCTCGGCAGCGGCAACGGCCTTGGTGTCGACGGGCTCGGCGGCCTTCAGCGCGGCGGCTTTGTCTTCGAGTTGCTTCTTCTGCTCGGCAAGGAAGGTGGGGCCGCCCGTCTCCAGGCCCTTCAGGTTGACATCGGCAGCCGCGGCACGGTCACGGAAAATTTTCCGCACCGATTCCTCCTTGGCACCGTCCGGCGAGTTCTTGTCGTTCAGCACCTTCTCGCGCTCGGTGACTTTTTGCAGGGCATAGCCATAGGCCACCTGCGGTACCGGGCCGTAGCCGTGCATCACGGAAAGCCAGACCACCGGGATCATGTAGGCGATGATCAGGATGATGTACTGCGCCACCTGGGTCCAGGTCACCGCCTTCATGCCGCCGAGGAAGGAGCACACCAGGATGCCGGACAGGCCGACGAAAACCCCGATCTGGAAGTCCAGTCCGGTGAAGCGACTGGTGATCAGGCCGACGCCGTAGATCTGCGCGATCACGTAAGTGAATGAGCAGACGATGGCGGCGATCACACCGATGAAGCGCGGAATGTGGCCGCCGAAACGGGCGCCGAGGAAATCCGGAATGGTGAACTGGCCGAACTTCCGCAGGTAGGGCGCGAGGAACAGTGCCACCAGGCAGTAGCCGCCGGTCCAGCCGAGCACGAAGGCAAGGCCGTCATAACCCGACAGGTAGAGAGTTCCGGCCATGCCGATGAAGCTGGCGGCGGACATCCAGTCGGCGCCGGTCGCCATGCCGTTGAAGAAGGCCGGTACGCGCCGTCCCGCGACATAGTATTCCGACACTTCCGCAGTCTTCGACATGAAGCCGATGCCGGCATACAGCAGGATGGTGGCGCCGAGGAACATGTAGCCGAGGATCTTGTTCGGAACCCCCATCTGTTCAAGGATGGCGACGATGATGACGAAGCCGATGAATCCGCCGGTATAGAAGCTGTAGTACTTGGTGAGCTGCTTGGTGAATGCGGCAGTCGATTGCGTAGCCATCAGTCTTCCTCCCCTTCATGGACGCCGTATTCGAGGTCCAGGTTGTTCATGTAATGCGCGTAATACCAGATGATGACCACGTAAATGATCAGGGATCCCTGGGCGCTCATATAGAAACCAAGGGGGAAGCCGAGGACAGTGATGCCATTCAGTTCGCGGGCGAAATAGCCCATGACGAAAGTCACCACGAACCATAACGCCAGCAAAATGGCGGTGACTTTCAGGTTCCTGTTCCAGTACTCATGATGCTTTGCGGTTAACTGCATGACATAGCCCTCCTCCTTGAAAAACCCGTTTATGGTGCCGGCATGGTGCTGCCGGTCCTGCTATCGAACATTCATCCGGTCTTTGCCGAGTTGTTCTTGATGCTTGTGTGCCGAAGCCACAATTTGCGCAACGTATGCCTTTTTGCACTTGTAAGCTGACATGAACCTTACATCATTTTGTTACCCGACGACAAGAGCTTCCCATATCGGCGGCAGATTGCCGATTCGGCCGTCGCTTCCGCGACGGAAAGAAGACCCTTCCTTTTATAGGCGTATCCGTATTCCATTATTGATATGCAGGAGTCATTGCGCATTGCAGCATCTAGCGACGTCTCAATATGAGCATCGCCTTTGCTGACTGTCTTACACGAGTCACCTGACGTTGGCATCGTCAATGATCGCCGTCGCCATCATGACTTCAATGGAGCATCTGATATTGAACAAGATAGGTGCCAGCGCCCGCGAAATACCCAATCACAGCCAGGCCGCTGATCTTCCTGACGTACCAGAAGAAGTGAATCTTCTCCAGACCCATGGCGGCTACACCAGCAGCGGACCCAATGATGAGGATTGACCCGCCTGTGCCTGCGCAGTAGGCGAGAAACTCCCACAAGAAATGATCAGTCGGGTAGTCGGCCAGGCTATACATGCCCATTGAGGCAGCCACCAACGGTACGTTATCGACGATCGCACTGACGATGCCGATGATGAGGACGATGACATCTTGCCTGCCAACGACTCGGTCAAGCCACTGTGCCAGGGAGGTCAGGATATGCGTGTGCTCCAGCGTAGCCACCGACAGCAGAATGCCGATGAAGAACACCAGGGAACCCATGTCTATCCTGCTCAAAGCATGAACCAGGGTGAGGTGATGCTTGGCGTCGTGTTCCGCTTGACGGTGTACCAGATCACCCACCAGCCACAGGATACCCAATCCGAACAAGACGCCCATGAAAGGTGGGAGATGGGTGACGGTCTTGAATACCGGCACTGCCACCAGCACCCCAAGACCCATGAAGAACATCAGATTGCGTGCGAACAGTGTCGTTTGCAGAGCGAGCTCGTTGGTCACTTTCTTCGGAGAGACTGCTTCGCGGCCACGCAGGACATAAGCCGTGATACCCAAGGGAACGATCATGCTCATCAACGCCGGTAGCAGTACCCCCTTGATGATCGCGAGACTGGTGATCTGGCCTCCGATCCAGAGCATCGTGGTCGTCACGTCACCTATCGGCGACCATGCACCTCCCGCGTTTGCGGCAATGACAATGATGCCAGCAAAGAACCATCGATCCTCATGCTTGGACAAGAGTTTGCGCATCAGCGAAATCATGACAATCGTGGTGGTCAAGTTGTCCAAGATCGCGCTAAGGAAGAAGGTGACGAACCCGACGAGCCACATTAGCCTTGATAGCTTGGATGTCCTTATACGTGAAGTGATGATGTCGAAACCGTTGTGCGCATCCACCACTTCGACGATCGTCATTGCTCCCATCAGGAAGAACACGATTTGAGCGGTCGTCATCAGAGATTTGCTCAGTTGCTCATTTACCTTGTGTGCGTCGCCAATAGATATGGCGTAGATGGTCCAAAGCAGTCCGGCACCAATCAGGGCCGAAGCCGACTTATTGATTCTGATGGGATGTTCAAGAGCAATCGCGGCGTATGCGATGACAAAGACGATGGCAAGTGAGGTCAGCATTTCGGTTGTTCCCCTGCGATATGCAGCAGGCCTTCCGGACTTTCCAGGGCCGAAACATGGCCGAAGATGATTGATACGCCCTTACGGCGTAGTGAGGGATAACAGGCTTGAAGAATTAGCAGCGAGAGCTGCTTGGGGGCGCTTGGACGGTTCACGGGTGTACTCGATCACCGTGCGGCGGCCCGACCAGCACGAAAACCTGACCACGCTCTTACCGTGGCCACCCAAGGCGATCATACATAGGTCGGGCGAAATCTACAACACACTGTACTGGACCCTACGCTGTAGCAACATGGTATGACCGCATCGGACATTCTTGATCCGCGGCAGCCAGAAGAAAGGCCCTTCCATCGGGAAGGGCCTTGCGGTGATACTAGTCCAGTTTAGTGCGCAGTTGCCTTTGCGGCCAGGATGCCGGTGTTCTGCCGCACGTAAAGCTCGTCCCACATGTCTTCGGCGCGCTTGTCCTTGTACATCAACGAGCCGAGGATGACGGCCAGGAAGCCCAACGGGATCGAATAGAGACCCGGATTGCGCAACTCGAACCAGGGTTTTTCGAGGCCCATGATACTGGTCTTGTCGTTGCCAAAGCTGGCAATCTTGTCGGCGGCAGCTTTCTTTGCCTTCTCGGTCTTGGCGATTTCAGCCTTCAACTTTTCGACGGCGGCCGGCATGGCAGGAACAGTCACCGGTGCCGCCGCCGCAGCGTCAGCCGGAGCGCCGGGCGCAGCAGGCGACATCGTGGCTGCCGTCAGGTCAGCATTGAGCTTGGCCAGTTTGTCGTCCGATGCCTTGACGACTTTCTCGTTGGCAGCAATGACCTGAAGTGGATAGGTGAGATTCGGGGAAACCATCACCAGGCCGATGGCGAGGAAGGTGCCGACGATCATGCCGAGGACGATACCGCCGGTGTTGCAGCGTTTCCAGAACAGCGTCATCAGCACGCACGGGAAGTTGGCCGAGGACGCGACGGCGAAGGCCAGAGCGACCAGATGGGCCACGTTCTGGCCCTTGGCGGAGATGCCGATGACGATGGCCATGGCGCCGACCAGGACGGTGGCGATGCGCGCCGCCTTGATCTGCTCTTGCTGGGTAACATGACCTTCCTTGATGACTCCAACATACAGGTCGTGGGCCATTGCCGAGGCTGCGGCGAGGACCAGGCCGGCGACCACCGCAACGATGGTGGCGAAGGCTACGGCCGCAACGAAGGCCATCATGAAGTTGCCCATCAGGCTGTCAGGACCGCCGCCCAGGGCTTGCGCCAGGAGAGGATTGGCCATGTTGCCGCCGGCGTCGATCGCGGCGATGCTGGCCGGGCCGACCTTCATCGCCGAACCCATGCCGAGGAACAGCGTCAGCACGTAGAAACCGCCGATGATCGCCATCGCCCAGTTGACCGACTTGCGCGCTGCCTGGGCCGTAGGGACGGTGAAGAAACGCATCAGGATGTGCGGCATGCCGGCAGTGCCGAATACCAGCGCCATGCCCAGCGAGATCTGGTCGAGCGGCACCTTCAGGAACAGGCCGGGCTCGAGGAATATCTGGCCGAGTTCCGCCGGAGAAAGATTCTTGGCCTTGTCGCCCAGCAAAGTTGCGACGCGTTGCTGAACCTTGGGATCGTTCACCACGTTGTTGAGGAATTCGCCGAGGAAGCCGTACTGGCTCCACACCAGGACCACCATGACGATCGAAGCACAGACCAGCAGGATCGCCTTGATGATCTGCACCCAGGTAGTGGCCACCATGCCGCCGAACAGCACGTACATCAGCATGATGATGCCCACGCAAATAACCGAGATTTCATAATCGATGCCGATCAGGGTCTTGATCAGGACGCCGGCGCCGACCATCTGCGCGGTCAAGTAGAAGGTCGATACGGTGATGGTCGACAAGGCGCCGACGATGCGGACTTTCTTCGGGTCGTTGCGGTAGGCGAGGATATCCGACAAAGTGTATTTGCCAATATTCCGGCAGGGCTCGGCGATCACCAGCAGCACGGTGATATAGGCCACCAGCCAGCCCACCGAGTACATGAAGCCGTCGTAGCCGTATAGCGAGATCAGGCCGGCGATACCGAGGAAGGAAGCCGCCGACAGGTAGTCGCCGGCAATCGCCCAGCCGTTCTGCAAACCGGAAACGCCGCCGCCGGCGGCATAGAAGTCGGCCGTCGTCTTGACCCGCTTGGCGGCGAGGTAGGTGACGAACATGGTCACGGCGATGATCGTGCCAAATACCAGGAAGGTCAGCCACTTCCACTTGTCGGCGACCGCGCCCTGGGCGAAGACCGGCAGCGAGACGAGCGGCAGGACGCAGGCAACGGCGCCCAGCCAGATCTTGTTTTTCAGTGTCATCATGTCATTTCGCTCCTATCTTCTCGGCATCGCGGACCAGCTCCGCGGCCATTGCATCGAAATCCTTGGCCTTGGCCGTGTAATAGAAGGCGATGCCCCAGGCGACGAGGAATTGCGAAAGGGCGAAGAGAATCCCGACATTCACCACGCCATAGACTTTGACCTTGTAGATGTCGGTGAAATAGGCGGCGCCTATCGGCAGCAGAAAATAATAGACCAGCGAGAAAATCATCAGGCCTGACAGAAATGCCAGCTTCTTGGAATGCAGGCGCTGAAAGCGCGGGTCATTGTCGATCGCCACCCAGTTGATGGAAGTTTCAGCCATAGTCCCTCCTCGGTTATTTAGCCAAGCCGGGAAAAGCCCAGCTTCGAGGCAATTCTATTCCCCTCGGCTGACACAGCACTTACGTGAGACTTACCGAAAACTTACAGGCGGACCGTTCCCCGGACGCCCACCCGATGCTTCAATCGGCACCGCCTGGCGGCAGGGGATAGGTCACGCCCTGACGCGGAAAGACGGCTTGCGCCACGGTTCCCCTTCCGGCCTCATTGGGGCGCAGCCGGACGCTGGCGCGGTGCAGTTCGGCAATTTCGCGCACGATCGCCAGGCCCAGTCCGCTGCCGTCGGCCTCGCTGCCGAGTACCCGGTAGAAACGCTCGAACACCAGTTCACGATCCGTCTCCGAGATGCCGATGCCGCTATCCTCGACTTCAAAGACGGCGAATTGCTCGCCGCGGGTGCGCGCCGTCACGCTGCCCCCGGAAGGCGTGTATTTAATGGCGTTGTCGATCAGGTTGCTCATCAGTTCGCGCAACAGCACCGGGCTGCCATCGATCAACAACGGCCAGCCGCTGCCCTCGAAGCCGAGGTCTATGCCTTTCGCCAGGGCGCGCGGCACCGCCTCCTGGGTCGCGTTGCGGGCTATGTCCTCAAGATCCACGGTAGTGAATACATGCACTTTTTCGTGGCTCGCCTCGGCCCGTGCCAGCGCCAGCAACTGATTGATCAGGCGGGCGGCGCGCTCGGCGCTCTCGGCGATATTTTGTAGCGACGCCTGGATCAGTTGCGGATCGGTTTCCGACTGGGCGAGTTCGGTTTGCATCTTCAGTCCCGTCAACGGCGTGCGCATCTGGTGCGCGGCGTTGGCAATGAAGCGCTGCTGTCCCTGCAAATTCTGTTCGAGGCGCGCCATCATGTCGTTAAACGCCACGATCACCGGGCGCACCTCTTCCGGCACGCCGTGGGTGTTGATCTGTGCCAGGTCGCCCGGGCGTCGCCTGCGGATGCGCCGCTGCAACCGCGTCAAGGGTGCGATGCCGCGGGTCAGCCCGAGATACACCAGGACCACCGCCAGCGGGATAATCACGAACTGGGGCAGGATCACGCCGGAGATGATGTGGCTGGCGAGGTTTTCGCGTTTCTGGCGTGTCTCCGCCACCTGCACCAGCACCGGCAGACCGCGCAGCGGTTGGGTCACGAACTGATAGGCGACGCGGATTTCTTCGCCCTGGATGTCGTCGTCGCGGAACAGCACGGTGCCGGGAGAGAACTCGCCCGGCATTTCCGGCCGGGGGATTTCCTTGTCACCGACCACCAGTTCTCCGCGCAAGCCGATCACCTGGTAGTAGGTCGTGTCGAATTCGTCGGCGCGCAGCAGGGCGCGCGCCGGCGCCGGAAAATTCACCATCACCTTGCCATCGACCACCTTGACCTGGCGGGCAATGACATTGACGTTTTCCGCCAGCGCCTGGTCATAGGGCTGGTTGGCGAGATTGTTGGCGACATGGTGGGTCACGGCGATGCTGACCGGCCAAAGGAACAGCAGGGGCGCCAGCATCCAGTCGAGGATTTCCCCGAACAGCGAATTGAGCTCGGTCGGAGTACCGAAGATGCGGGTGAAGCGCGTACCCTCGGCGGCCGGTTGCTGGCCCATCTGCGCGCTAACCGCCTGAAGCGTCGCCGGGCGCGGCCGGCTTTTCGAGGCAATAACCAAGGCCGCGAACCGTGGTGATCTTGATGCCGCCGCCATCGAGCTTCTTGCGCAGGCGATGCACATACACTTCGATGGCGTTGGTGCTGACTTCCTCACCCCATTCGCAGAGGTGGTCCACCAACTGCTCCTTGTTGACCAGCCGGCCGGCCCGCAGCAGCAGGATTTCAATCAACCCCAGTTCTCGTGCCGAGAGTTCGACCGTCTGGCCGGCGATCATGACCTGGCGGTCGGCCTGGTCATAGGTCAGCAGGCCGAATTCGATGCGCGTCGGCATGCCCGTGCCACGGCGGGTCAAGGCCCGCACCCGGGCCTCGAGTTCCGGCAGCGCGAAGGGCTTGGTCATGTAATCGTCGGCGCCCGCGTCGAGACCGCGGACGCGGTCGTCGATGCCGTCCTGGGCGGTCAGGATCAGTACCGGCAAGGTCGACTTGCGCGAACGCAGGCGGCGCAGGACTTCGATTCCGGAAAGTTTCGGCAGGCCCAGATCGAGGATAAGGAGGTCAAAGAGCTGGCTGGCCAGCGCGGCATCCGCCTCGGCGCCGCTGGCGACGCAATCGACCGCGTAGCCGGCTTTCCGCAACGAGCGCTGCAAACCGTCGGCGATGATCCGGTCGTCTTCTGCCAGCAGGATTCTCATGGGGAAAGTCTATCACAGGGGTTGGCGTCGGCCTGGGCATGGGTCGGGCCAGGAAAAACGTCAAACAGCGCGGGCGAGAGATAGATGTTGCTCGACCAAGGCAGTGTGCAGGCGAATTCCGGTGGCAAGAACGTTATCGTTAAAATCGTAGTTCGGATGATGCAGCGGCGCATCGTCATCCCCGCGCCCCTGCCCGAGCCAGAGATATGCGCCCTTGCAGGCCTGGAGCATGAACGCGAAATCTTCCGAGGTAAACGCTGGTTCCGGCGCAGTTTCGGCGAGGGTGAAGCTGGCTGCTGCATTAAGCGCCTCGGCAGCCGCTTCGGGATCGTTGATCGTTGCCGGATAGTAGCGAGTGTAAGTCACGGTCGCCCGCGTGCCGCTGGCCATCGCCACGCCTTCGACGATCTGACGCAGCGACTCTTCGATGCGGTCTTGCACCGCCGGGTCGAAGGTGCGGACCGTGCCGACGATGCGGGCCGCGGCAGGCAGGACGTTGTGTGAATTACCGCCTTCGATTTGGGTGACCGACAGGACGGCGGACGCTGTGGGCGAGACACGGCGGGAGACGATGCTCACGCCGCTGATGTTCTGGCTATGGGGCAGGCCGGCACTGGAACGTATGGTGTCAGGCGCCGAGCAGGAAAGTTTCTAAACCCGTACCGATAAGGAAGGAGTTGCACCCATGAAATCCCATACGCCGCTGGCCATCGTTGCTGCCGCCAGCCTGCTCGGCATGGCGAGCCCCACCTTGTTTGCCCACGACGGCGAGAATCACGATACCCAGAAGGCAGCGAATGGCGGCCAGCTCCGCGTCGCCGGACCATACCACCTCGAACTGGTCGTGGCGCGTGACCACAAGGAGGAGAAGGAAGGCCCATTGGTCGTGCACCTGACGGATCAGACCGGAGCCAAGGTCTCGACAATCGGTGCGGCGGGTACGGCGACAATCCTCGCCGGCAAGCAGAAGACGGCCGCCACGCTGGTCAGCGATGGCGACAATCGTCTCAAGGGTAGCGCCAAGTATGCATCGACACCGGATATGAAAATCGTGGTCTCAGTGAGCTTCGCCGGCAAGACCACAGAGCAAGCGCGATTCACTCCACTCGCAGTGACGAAAGGGAGTAAAGCCGAGCACTAGCCGGCAGCGGCAACAATCTCCGACACCGTAACGATCCCGCGGGGACAGTTCAGCTATCTGAACCGATCCCGCATTCCTCAGGTCGTTCGGATTATCGGTTGGAGAGGTCGGCGCTGGCGTGCCAGAGCCGGAGTTGATCGAGGGTGAAGCGTTGCGCCTGCGGCAGCACCATGCGGGCGCCGTCGAAATCCTCGTCGCTGGTGTAGTCGCTGACCGTGACCACCGTCGGAATACCCGCCGCCAGACTGGCGGCGAGACCATGCGCCGAATCCTCGACGGCCAGGCAATCGTGGGCCGGCAAGTCGAGTTCCTTGAGGACCCACAAGTAGAGATCCGGAGCGGGTTTCTTGGCGGCGACCGCCTCGCCGGTGGCAATCACGTCAAACCAGCTATCCGCCTTGGGCCCGAGGTTCGCCCGCAACAGACCGATGATGTTTTGCGGGCGCGAACTGGAAGCGATCGCCAGACGCACACCCTCGGTTCGGGCATCGCAGATCAGCTGGCCGATGTCCGCGCGTAGCGGGATCGCCCCGGCACCGAGCAGCCGCTGGTAGTTGCGCGTGCTGATCTCATGGATGCGCTGGAGCAGTTCCTCGAAATCCTCCCGCTTGCGGGTGGCAGGGTCGAAGCGCTCCGCGTAATGGCGGATCCTCTCCTTGCCCCCGGCGACGTCCAGCAGGGTCCCATAAAACGATTCATCCCAGTGCCAGGGCAGCCCCACCTCGGCGAACGCCGCATTGAAGGCCGGACGGTGTCCGTCGCGCTCGGTGTTGGCCAGCGTACCATCTACATCGAAGATCAGCGCGCGCAAGGTCATGGCTTTGAAGACCGGACAGGTGAACTCGGATACACCCAGTTTACCCGCTTTCAACCAGCGCGGAAATTTCCGCTTGATTCCCCCGGAAGGCAGCATGGACAAAGACTTGGCGCGGTGAAGTGACAATCTTGATGCTAAAATCGCCGCCATGGAATGGCTTTCGGTCTGACGATCGAAAGCCGAATTTTTTGGAGGCATGACCCGCTTGAAGCCAACCGATATCGGCAATCCCGACTACTTCCACAAGGTCGTCGATTGCCAATGGGCTTGCCCCGCCCATACGCCGGTCCCGGAATACATCCGCATGATCGCCTCCGGACACTACTCGGATGCCTACATGGTCAACTGGCGCTCCAACGTCTTTCCGGGCATCCTCGGCCGCGTCTGCGACCGGCCCTGCGAGCCGGCCTGCCGGCGCACCCGGGTGGACAAGGAGCCGGTGGCCATCTGCCGCCTGAAGCGCGTCGCCGCAGATTTCAAGGATGACATCAAAGACCGCCTGCCCAAGGCCCCGGTGAAGAAGAACGGCAAGCGGATCGCTTGTGTCGGCGGCGGGCCGGCCTCGCTGACCGTGGCGCGCGATCTGGCGGTGCTCGGCTACCACATCACCGTGTTCGACAACGGCAAGACCGCCGGCGGCATGATGCGCAGCCAGATCCCCAAATTCCGCCTGCCCGACAGCGTCATCGACGAGGAGTGCGACTACATCCTCGACCTCGGCGTCGAGACCCGTTTCGATCGCTGGATCGACAGCCTGAAAGGCCTGCTGGCCGAGGACTGGGACGCGGTGTTCGTCGGCACCGGCGCGCCGCGCGGTCGCGACGCCGATGTGCCGGGCCGGTCGGAGGCCGCCGCGAACATCCACATCGGCATCGACTGGCTGGCTAGCGTCGCCTTCGGCCATGTCACCAAGATCTCCAGGCGCGTCATCGTCCTCGGCGGCGGCAACACGGCAATGGACTGCTGCCGCTCGGCTCGGCGCATGGGCGGCAACGACGTCAAGGTAGTGGTGCGCAGCGGCTACGAGGAAATGAAAGCCTCGCCGTGGGAGAAGGAAGAGGCGGTGCACGAGGGCATCCCCATCCTCAACTTCCTGGTGCCCAAGGAATTCACCCATGACAGCGGCAAGTTGAGCGGCGTGCTGTTCGAGAAAGTCCGCGCCGAATACGACGCCAAGGGGCGCCGCAACCTGGTGCCGACCGGCGAGCCGGATGTGCACATGGAATGCGACGAGGTGCTGGTGGCGATCGGACAGGAGAACAGCTTCACGTGGATCGAGCGCGACATCGGCCTTCAGTTCGACAAGTCCGGCATGCCGGTGCTCGACGCGAAAACGCTGCAGTCCACCCTGCCCCGGGTGTTTTTCGGTGGCGATGCGGCGCTCGGGCCTAAGAACATCATTACTGCCGTGGCCCAGGGACACGAGGCCGCGATATCCATCGACAGCTTCTGTCAGGGCAAGGACGTCGCCAGGCGTTTGCCGCCGATGGTGAACCTCGTCAGCCAGAAGATGGGCATCCACGAGTGGAGCTACGACAACCAGGTGTCCGAAGAAGGCCGCAAGAAAGTGCCGATGAAGTCGCTGGAAAAGGCCCTCAAGAACATTAACCTGGAGCTGGAGCTGGGCTTCGACCCACGCCTGGCCCTGGCCGAAGCCGAGCGCTGCCTCAACTGCGACATCCAAACGGTATTCGTCCCCAAGGCCTGCATCGAGTGCGATGCCTGCGTCGACATCTGCCCGGTCGAATGCATCACCTTCACCCGCAACGGCGAGGAGGCCGACCTGCGCAGCCGGCTCAAGGTCCCGGCGCCGAACCTCGACCAGGCGCTGTATGTTTCCGATCCCCTGAAGACCAGCCGCGTCATGGTCAAGGACGAAAACCTTTGCCTGCATTGCAGCCTGTGCGCCGAGCGCTGTCCGACCGGCGCCTGGGACATGCAGAAATTCCTGCTCGACAT
>Ga0163199_1001485_pt1 | contig 14608 bp, 6 predicted proteins | sample PL_2010_150m_FD_113537 | JGI IMG/M metagenome (GOLD analysis project Ga0163199, IMG submission 113537) | Freshwater microbial communities from Powell Lake, British Columbia, Canada to study Microbial Dark Matter (Phase II) - PL_2010_150m | ecosystem: Environmental > Aquatic > Freshwater > Lake ... | reverse complement strand
ACACCGGGTTTTAACCCGGCGACCGGCGACCGGCGATCAGCAGCGCCCTCCACCCACGCTGCCAAAGTGCCGTAGGTACGACAGAACTCATACCAAATCCTGGAAGATATAACGCTCATCATAAGCCACACCATGCTTGATAAGTATATCAATATACTCATCTCTGAAAGTACGCTGCTTATGATGCTCCTCTTGATTTTGAATATACCTGAAAACCCTGTCAACATGGGAACGGCTGTACGAGAACGATCCAAAACCTGGCTGCCATTCGAACCGATGTTTTGAGAGCCCTTTTTCATTGATCCATTTTGACGACCTTGCCTTCGTACTTTGCATCACGTCGGAAACTGAAACAGATGGAATTAATCCTATAAAGCAATGTATATGATCTTCAACACCATTCACCATCAAAGTCTTACAACCCGCTTCATTGATAAGATTGCCTATTACCTGTAGCAAATCTTCTTTCCATGATTTTCCAATAATAGCGTCGCGGTATTTTACTGCAAAGACCGTCTGAATGTACATTTGGTGATAGGAATTTGCCATAGCTGACTCTTTTGGTTGATTTTGTGGCCTCTTACCTTAAAGTTACGCCAAAAAATCCAGAAAAACGAAAGATCAGGTTGCAACATTAGCTTCAGAAGACAGAATTGAAATCCTTTTTTCAGGGCTCCTTTCCGCGCTATTCGTTATTACTCCACTTGGCAGCATCTAGGTATATTCTGGCTTTTATCCGCCGTACCTACGGCACTTTGGGGTAAGTTGTGTTCGTATACCACCGGGTTAAAACCCGGAGTTACAAGACTGGTCATGCCTACGGCATTAGAAGGTTGATAAGGATTGTTGATTGGATTGGAATTATGCTGATGAGTCTGTTTCCGATATTGCACGATAGAGCTCTGAGGTCGATAAGAAGCTACCAGTGCCATCGGCACGGCCGATGTGGTAACGCCGGGTTTTAACCCGGCGACCGGCGATCAGCAGCGCCCTCCACCCACGCTGCCAGAGTGCCGTAGGTACGACAGACCTCACTCCAGAACCTGAAAGAAATATCGCTCCTCATTAGCAATGCCATGCCATACAGGCCTTATCTGCCATACCTACGGCACTTCTTTTGCATTATCTATCTTTATTCCAAGGGTTGAAACCCTTGGTTACAAAACCGGTCATGCCGACGGCATTGATTAGCCTTTATGATATAGTGAAATTGAATAGCAACTTAGCTTTTATACAACCAGGAAAAGCACTACATTTAGTTGATTCAAATCGGACCTATCCATGGAGGAACAGCAGTGCCAATTTTTAGATCACTTTTTTAAGCAATCCGCTGTCCGATACCCGGATGCAATCGCCATCGAGCAGGAGATGAAACGATTTTCCTATGCCGAGGTCGATCGCCTGGCCAATCGGTTCGCGCACTATTTGATCCAAAAAGGAGTGGGTCCTGAAGATAAGGTATTGATCCTTCTGCCACGTTGCGCGGAAGTCTATATCATGATGCTGGGCGTCCTGAAGGCTGGTGGCGCCTATGTACCGCTCGATCCTGAGATTCCTGCCGAAAGGGTAAATTTCATCCTGGAGGATTCCGAAGCAAAGGTGCTGATTACCTCAAATGAGATCCTGGATATGATGGGATCCAGTCTCAGCCCATCTCCAATGTTCAACATCGACGAGCAATGGGAATTGCTCAAGGCCTATTCTGAACACGAACCGGTGGTGGAGAGCCGATCAACCAACGACCTTTGCTATGTCATTTATACCTCCGGAACAACAGGCCAGCCAAAAGGGGTTCTGCTGGAACACAGGAATGTAGTCAACTATATCCGCAGCGCGCAGATCATCTATCCGATTGATGCCTCCTACCGTGCCCTGCAGGGATTTTCGGTGTCGTTTGATGCCTCGGTGGAGGAGATTTGGGTAACCTTCTCAGTTGGCGCCGCACTTGTGGTTGGCACCTATGATATCATGCGTTCCGGAGATCAGTTGGCTGCCCAGCTCAATCGGCTCGGGATCACCTTCCTCTCCTGCGCTCCCACGCTTTTGTCGATGGTCAGCGAGGATATTCCCGGCTTAAAAATCCTGATCTTCGGCGGGGAGGTCTGTACTTCCGATCTGGCACACAGGTGGTGCAAGCCCGGGCGAATGGTTTACAATACCTATGGGCCTACAGAGGCAACCGTCATCGCGACCTATTCCTTACTTAATACAAAAGATGAGGTAACTATCGGCAATGCCCTTCCGGGCTACGAGGTCCGGATCGTTAACGAACTGATTGAACCGGTAGGTGAAAATGAGGAGGGCGAAATCCTGTTGGGAGGCGAAAGCATTGCCAGAGGGTATTTGAACCGAGCAGATTTAACAACGGCAAAATTTCCGGAGACCGATCGTTTCACCGGCACAATGTCGAGATATTACCGGACCGGAGACATCGCCAGATTTAATGCTACGGGGGATATCGTCTATGTCGGACGTGTAGATGCCCAGGTGAAAGTGCGTGGATTCAGGGTCGAACTGGCTGAGGTTGAGGCATTATTGCTTCAGTGTGACGGAATACAGGCGGCTGTTGTCTCACTGGATGTTGCTTTTCAGCAATTGGCCGCCTATGTCGTGGTTGAAAAAGGCAAGGAAATTAACAGGGAAGAAATAGCCGTTGAACTGCGTGCAAAACTGCCCTATTACATGATCCCCGCCACATTGGATCTGCTTCCCGCACTGCCCATGACCACCAGCCAGAAAGTAGACAGAAACCGCCTCCCCGCTCCGCAAACACCACTTGCTTACGCTGCACAGAAAGAGATCATTCCACCGGTAACGGAACTGGAGAAGGAACTGGTTGACACCATTGCCAGAAATATCCATCGTTCCAATATATCCATGGATGACAACTTCTTCGAGGATCTGGGAGGACATTCCCTCCTGGCCGCTCTGGTTGCTTCTGATTTGCGCACCAATCCGATGTTCGAAAACCTGTCGGTGGTAGATTTCTACAAGCATCCCGTACTCTCTGACCTGGCTTTGGCCCTGGAAAAGAAACGACCAGCTACAAGCAGAAAGGAAGACAGACAGCGGGATGTACATACGCCATCCTGGTGGAGTTACTATACCTGTGGATTTTTTCAGGGAGTTTCGATGCTCTTTATCGCGCTCATTTTCGGGATCGAATGGATGGGACCTTTCTTCGTATATTCCTATTTCTATCAGGCAGAATATACCGTGATCGATTCCTTGGCAATGATGCTAGTGACCTATTTCTCAATTCTTCCGGCTGTTACCTTCTTTGCCATAGCCCTCAAATGGCTGGCGATCGGCAGGATCAAACCGGGAAGGTACAAGGTTTGGGGGAGCTATTACTTTCGATTCTGGCTGGCTGATAAGCTGGTTAACATCTCACCCATTTCCTATTTTACGGGTACACCTATCATGAATGTGTTCCTGAGGCTTCTTGGCGCCAAAGTCGGAAAAAATTGTTACATCAACACTTCAGCCATCTCTGCTTTTGACCTTTTTCACCTTGGGAACAATGTCAGTATCTGCACCGACTCACATCTGAAAGGTTTCACCATTGCTGATGGTTATCTCGATATCGGGTTGATAGAGCTTCAAGACGATTGCTATGTTGGTACCCGATGCTGCCTGGGGCACAACACCAGGATGGAAAATAATTCTTCTTTAGAAGATCTGACCCTCGTCCCGGAAGGGTTTACTATACCGAGAAGTGAGAATTGGGGAGGCTCTCCTGCTCAAAAAATAAGTATGAACGACACGCAGGAAACTGTACCTCCCTGGTCAAAACGTAACTTCTTTTATTCTCTCAGCGTGTTTCTGATTCCCCTCATAACCATGATAGCTTATTTCCCCGGGATGATGGTAATTACGCATTTTGATTACAGCGAAGAATCGTGGATCAACTTATTGCCGCACATCTTCCTGGTAGGAGTTCTTTTTGTAGTTATTCTTGTATTGCTCATTACCATCCTCAAATGGGTTTTGCTTGGAAATATCAAAGAGGGAGTATACCGTGTCAATAGTGGCTTCTACCATCGAAAATGGTTCTTCGACCAGTTGATGAAGCTTAGTCTTCAGGTACTTGGAACCATGTACACAACCCTTTATTTACAGATTTGGTTTAAAATGCTGGGGGTGAAAATGGGTAAAAGGGTAGAAATCTCTACGGTCGAATTCATCTCACCTGATCTGTTGGTCACCGGGGATGAATGTTTTCTTGCCGACTCTGTTTCCATTGGCGCTTCGAGTGTCCGCAACGGTTACATCACATTCGCCAAGACCTACATCGGCAACCGTACCTTTGTCGGGAACAGCGCAGTGATAAGTCCCAACACGGTTCTTGGCGACGATGTGCTGGTAGGTGTGCTTTCTAAGGTCCCCGAGAAAGACCTTCCTGCAAAAAATGGAACTTCATGGTTTGGATCCCCTGCGGTATATCTTCCCAAAAGGGACATTAACCACGATTTTCCGGCTGAAAGAACTTACAAACCATCCAGAAAATTGTTCATTCAACGTTATTGCATCGAATTTTTCCGTGTTACCCTTCCGGCGGTAATGTTTCTTACCATGGCTTCACTTGTTTCAAATATCACTTCTTATCTGCAGGTAGAGCGCGATCTGCCTGAACTGTTCCTTCTTTTCCCCCTACTCTATTTAGGCGCCGGATTACTTGGAGCTATCATAACCACTGTGTTCAAATGGATCGTTATCGGACAATACCAACCTGCCAACAAACCATTGTGGTGCAATTATGTTTGGAGGAGTGAACTCGTGACTGGCTTGTACGAAAATTTCCTGGTACTCTTCTTCCTGAACATGCTGACCGGCACTCCTTTCATCAAATATCCATTGCGATGGCTGGGCTGCAGAATTGGCCGCAGAGTCTGTATCTACACTACCCAGGTTACCGAATTTGATCTGGTAAAAATTGGAGACCATTCTACGCTTAACGACAACTGCACGCTGCAGACCCATCTTTTCGAAGACCGGGTGATGAAGATGTCGTATGTCAACATCGGCCGCAAATGCAGTGTCGGAGGCATGTCTGTTGTACTTTATGATTCGATCATGGAAGATGGCTCCATCCTGCAACCTCTTTCCGTGTTAATGAAGAGTGAGACGCTTCCATCCAGTACTATTTTTATCGGCGCTCCGGCGCAAAAATTATAATTATTACCTTTGACCATGTCTCTTCCGCACTATACCGCTATTGATATCCTGATCAGCATGGTCCTGGCATTTATCATGTTTGGAGTGGGATTATCTTTGACATCCACCAGCTTTAAGAACGTTATCTTTTATCCCAAGGCATTGCTGGCAGGATTGTCTTCCCAGATCATTGTTTTACCAATCATTTCTTTCACCATCACCTATTTTTCAAACCTGCCGGTTCCGTTTAAAGTCGGCTTGATCATTCTATCCACTTGTCCGGGAGGTACAGTGTCAGGATTCCTTACCTATTTCTTTAAAGGCAATGCCGCCCTCTCCATCACCTTTACCTCCATCAACAGTTTTATCACCCTGATAACTATACCTTTTATCATCAACCTAAGCTTGGTTTTCTATTATGGGAAAACGACCGAGATACAACTTTCCTATATTGAAACGATTATCCAGATTTTTTCCGTCACCATCGTACCTGCTTTAATCGGAGTGTTTGTTCGGTCACGTTACCCTGCTTTTGCCATCAAAACCCAGCGGCCACTGAAATTGATGCTATTGGTTGCCCTGGGAGTGGTCTTTGTGATCAAATTTTTCGCAGCAGAAAAGAGCGGTGGTTCCGGCGTTACGCTCCATGAGGTCATCACCATCCTACCCTACGCCCTCCTGCTGAACGCACTCTCCATGCTTTGGGGCTACCGCTTTGGAAAGGCAGCCGGACTCGGGCTAAGAAATTCATACACCATTGGGATTGAAGCCGCCGTACAGAATACGACCCTGGCTTTTCTGGTGGCTGGAACACTCCTCCAGAACCAGGAAATGATTAAACCTTCTTTGATCTATGCCATGTTTTCCTTCTGGACTGCGATATTTTATACTTACCTGATCAAACGGACGAACGGACTCAAATTGTTCGATGAGTTCAAATCCTGAAGAATGGCTTTCAGGCAAATCAAATTTATCATGTGTATTGAGAGACGCAATGCATTTCGTTTCTAAACCTATTATTTTTTGTATTTTCGCGGCTCGACATACAGACTATGCTCAACAAATTTTTAGGCGGCACGATTGTCCTGCTCACTTGTTTGCATTTTATTTCCTTTGCTAAGACCCATCCTTCAGCTGCTTTAACTGCCCGGTGGAATGATAGCTTGCAGGTTAAAAAAACGATCAACCAGGATTATAAGATTCATGCCAGGCGAATCAATGGATTAATCAAACTGGACGGTCATGTCGATGAAAAAGATTGGCTGGAAGCCGAATCTGCCAGCAATTTTTACATGGTGTTACCTTATGACACCGGACATTCCGTTGCAAAATCTGAAGTCAAGGTAGCCTATGACGACAAAGCAATATACATGGCCCTGATTTTTCATGATACCCTGCCGGGAAGGCGCCCGGTCGAATCGTTGCGGCGCGATTTTGTTTTCTCCAACAACGACAATTTTCTGGTTTTCCTCGACCCTTTCAACGACCAGACTACCGGTTACTCCTTCGGGGTCAATGCGGCAGGCGCCATGTGGGACGGGACAATGAGCGGAGGTGCTGCTTCTAACCTGATATGGGACTGCAAGTGGGAAGTCAAAACAAAAAACTATCCTGATAAGTGGATTGCCGAAATGCGGATTCCTTTCAAATCTATCCGCTACAAAAGCAATCTGGACCACTGGAACATTCAATTTTCGCGTTTGGATCTGAAACTGAACGAGAAATCAGCCTGGGCTCCTGTGCCCCGACAGTTTCCGACGGCATCACTGGCTTATGCGGGTCAGTTGATTTGGGATACGCCACCTCCTGAATCAGGAGTCAAATTTTCTGTAATCCCCTATTTGTACGGCAGTTCATCACGCAACTTCGAGAAGCAGGAACCAACCGTCTATCGGAAAGATTTTGGTTTCGATGCGAAAATCGGTCTTTCCACTTCACTGAACCTCGATCTTACTTATAATCCCGACTTTTCACAAGCAGAAGTGGACGACCAGGTGACCAATCTCGAACGTTTTGAGCTCTATTTCCCTGAAAAAAGACAATTCTTTCTGGAAAACAGCGACTTGTTTGGTAATTTTGGAACATCAATTACCAGGCCATTCTTTTCCAGAAGGATCGGATTGGATGCCCCGGTCAACGGGGGTGTAAGGCTCAGCGGCAAACTTGGCCAGGACTGGCGTATCGGGATGATGGACATGCAAACCGGTACAGAAGGGGATTACCTGGCCCGCAATTTTTTCGTGGCATCCGTCCAGAAAAAGGTATTCTCCCGGTCCAATATCGGTGCCATTTTTGTGAACAAGCAGCAGTTGAATATCCCGGCATCCTGGAATGGAAACAGTTACAACCGGGTTGCCGGACTCGAATACAACCTTGCCAGCAGTAACAATTTCTGGAATGCCAAACTTTTTGCCCAAAAATCATTTACCCCCAAAGCAAATAAGTCGGAAGAGTTCAGTCAGGGCTTCATCGCGGCCTATTCACGCAAAAATTATCTGCTCGACTTAACACAACTCTACGTAGGTAAGGATTTCAATGCAGAAACGGGTTATGTTCCCCGTACAAATTTTCTAAAGATACAACCCAAGGTGACCTTCAAATTCTATCCTAATAAAGGGGCTGTCGAAAATCATGGATTTTACGCCGAATTTGACAACTATTTTCTGCCAGTTAACATGAAACTGACTGACAGGAATCTCGGTCTCGATTATTTTGTCAATTTCAAGAACCGTGTCCACCTTGAATTCAAGACCAATTACTGGTTTGTCCTTTTGCGCCAGAATTTTGACCCGACCAACCAGGGGACTTATTTCCTGCCTGTCGGCAGCAACTACCAATGGAGCGATGCCTCCTTTATTTTTAATTCAGACAACAGGAAAACTTTCAAATACAATTTCCAAACCGGTTATGGTGGCTATTTCAATGGCAACAGGTGGTATGTGCAGGGTGATTTTAACTTCAGGTTCCAGCCGTATGGATATATATCACTGATTTACAGCTACAATGAGCTTTTACTCCCGTCGCCATGGACACGAACCGGTTTTTGGCTGGTTGGGCCAAAGCTGGATGTGACTTTTACCGACAAATTGTTTTTTACTACCTATGTCCAGTACAACAAACAGGCTGAAAATTTAAATATCAATGCCCGGCTCCAATGGCGCTACAAACCTGTTTCCGATATATTCCTGGTCTATACCGACAACTATTTCCCCGAAAACGGCAATGTTAAAAACCGGGCATTGGTGTTAAAAATGACATATTGGTTCAATTAATTGCATTAGTCTTTATTCGTCTCGGGGTTTATTCATTGCCGTTGGCTTCAGCCAACGGATTGATATTGATAATAGGATCTGGCTTTAGCCAAACAATTTCTAAGTAGTACATAACACTATTTTAGTCATTTTATCCATTAAATTTGACCGTGTTTTTTAAGCTGCACCAGGAAACTAAATTCGGTTATACCAATTCAAATCTGATGAGAAAAATTATTCTGCTACTTATATTAGGTACCATTTCTGCCTTACATTCTGTTGCGCAACCACGTCATTTTATCCTGGATGATCACTGGAAAGCCAAACTTGCAACGACCGAACCTGCCGATGGGACGCAAATCACCGCTTCCAAATTTCAACTGGCAGGATGGATGGAAGCCATCGTTCCGGGTACGGTAATTACTACACTCTTACACAACGGACTGGTGCCGGATCCCAACTTCGGGATGAACAATACCAAAATCCCTGATGTTTTCACAACGGGCCGTGACCAATACACCTATTGGTTTTACAAGGAGTTCAACCTGCTGGATGCAAAAGTAGGCGAACAGGTCTGGCTCAATTTCAGAGGGATCAACTACTTTGCCGAGATCTTCCTCAATGGCAAACGGGTCAACACCTCCACCCACAAAGGGATGTACCTGCGAGAAAAATATCTGGTTACTCCTTTTCTATTACCAGGTAAAACCAATAAGCTGGCGGTTTGGGTGGCACCCCCTGATCCCGTTGGCAATCCAAACAATGGCCAGGGAGGCGATGGCACCATCGCCCGAAATGTAGCCATGCAGTTCACCGCCGGCTGGGACTGGATCTGCTCCATCCCCGATCGCAACACCGGCATCTGGGATCAGGTATCGCTGGAGATCACAGGTGGAGTCGATCTGAAAAACCCCTATCTTAAAACACGAGCACCGGGAGTTCGATATCCCGGGGTTCAACAGGATCCTGCCTACATCAAGGCAACCGCCGAACTGAAAAACACTACTGGTCATTCAATAGCAGGTACCGCATCCGCGGAAGTTGACGGCCAAAGAGTGACACTAAATGTTACATTACTGCCTAATGAAGAAAAAACTGTCATTTTACCCGAGATTGAAATAAAAAATCCCCGGCTCTGGTGGCCCAATGGGATGGGTGATCATCCGCTTTATCAAGTCAGGATTGATTTCACTACCGCGGATAGCACACTTTCCGACAGTGAAACCATTCCGGTTGGTATCCGGGAAACCGGCCATACTTTTGATCCCAAACTCAAGGCGCAGATTTTCTCGGTCAATGGACAAAAAATCTTCATCAAAGGGGGCAATTGGATCGCTTCCGATGCGTTCCTGCGACTGTCACCTGAGCGATACGAGGTGGAAGTCCGCCTGCATGCTGGAATGAACATGAACATGATCCGCATTTGGGGAGGTTCCATGACCGAACGGCCCGAATTTTATGATGCCTGCGATAAATACGGGATTCTGGTTTGGCAGGATCTCTGGATCTCGGGCGACTGCAACGGAGAGTGGAGAGATCCCTCTAAAAAAGATTCGCAGGAGCGGCGCAAGGCCTATCCGGATGATCACGACCTCTTCCTGGCCTCCGTTTCCGACCAGATAAAAATGCTGCGAAACCATCCAAGCCTCTTCCTTTGGTGCGGTGGCAATGAGACCTATCCTCCAGCAGACATTTTGAACGCACTTGAAAATAATCTCTTTCCTCTGCTCGACCCCAAACGCTTCTTCCTCAATAAATCGACCTCTCCCAATCTGATGACGAACGATAAGGGGGGAACCGGAGATGGTCCTTATGGGATTCTGGAGCCGGCAGATATGTTCACAAAAAGATCCTTCCCATTCAATCCAGAAATAGGCTCCATTGGAATTCCCAATTTCGACGGACTAAAGAAAATTATTCCGGAAGAGGAGATGCAGATGCCCTTGAAGGCCCCGGGGACCGGTTCCTGGGCCTACCATAAATATCACTCTTTGCAGAATTTCCCCGACAGGTATGGAAAAGTTAAGGACGTAGAAGATTATTGCAAAAAGGCCCAAATGGTTAGCTACGAACAGTACCGCGCCCTGCAGGAGTCCTTTAACTATAAAATGTGGGAGTGGTATACAGGTATGCTGGTATGGAAGAACCAAAACCCCTGGACCGCGCTTCGTGGATCCTTCTACGATTATTACCTCGATTATCAGGGTGGATATTTCGGTTACAAACATGCGGCCGCGCCTCTTCACATTCAGCTCAACCTCAACGATTCAGCTATCTGTGTTATCAACCAGACAGCCCAAAAACTGGAGAAAGCTACTGCAATCTTCCGCCTCTTCGATCTGCACGGAAAGCTGATTTCCCAGCAAAAGACACCTGTCTCATTGGAGGCTCAAACCAGGCAATTGCTAAACAAAATAGTCCTTCCAAAATCCGGCAACGGACTCTGCTTTTTAAGGCTTCAACTGTTGGACGAAAAGGGGAAAGAGTTGGATGAAAATTTCTACTGGCTCACCACCAAAGCCAAATCATACGAAGCGCTCAACGAGTTGAAACCGGTAAAATTAAAACTGACATCCGGGAAAAGAACCAGGAATGAGACGGTTGTAACAGTCAGCAATCCCGGTAGGGAGACAGCCTTTTTCATCCGGATAAAAGTAGTGGATGAGAAAGGCATGACAGCTCTGCCGGTCTTTCTTGAGGAAAATTATTTCACCCTCCTGCCGGGAGAATCCAGAAAAGTGAAGATTGATTTGAACAGTCTGTCGCAAATTCCTTCAGGTAAGCTTTCAGTGGTATCGGAAGGTTGGAATACAATACCGGCAAGAATAATTCTTAGTCCGAAAACCAATTAATAAATACTTAATTCGACCATTGAACCTTTGCACTTTGTATTTCCTTTGTGTCAAACTTGGTGCCTTAGTGACTTGGTGGCCTCGTTTCTGGTTCTACATTTTTAGAATATTCCAATGAAAAAATTACTCTATCTACTGTTTTTCATCCATCTTCTGACGGGTTGCAAACCCGAAAAACCGCTGATCAACAATCCCGACCGGTTGAAAGACATTGAAAAGATGCTCAAGGTTCAAAAAGAGCTGACTGCGAATTCATTGAAGCCCATCTGGACGGTCCAGGAAAAACCTGCTTCCGGGGATGAGGAACAGGCGCTGAAATTTTTGTATGCCTATATTCCGCTGAGTGACCTGGCCGATTGTACCCCTGAATTTATGCTGGCCAACGTAAGGCAGAGTTTACTCGCCAGACAAGAGATGACCTGGGGCAACCGGATTCCGGAGGAGGAATTTCTTCATTTTGTGCTGCCAATGCGCGTCAACAACGAAAATCTGGATTCGTTCCGGTTGGTTTACTACCATGAGATCAAGGACAGGATTAATGGTTTGACCATGAAAGAAGCTGCACTGGAAATCAACCATTGGTGTCACGAGAAAGTCAACTACAGCGGAACGGATTCCAGGACGAGTGCGCCCATGAGCACCATCGGGAAAACTTTCGGCCGATGCGGCGAGGAATCAACGTTCACGGTTTCTGCTATGCGCGCCGCGGGAATCCCGTCCCGTCAGGTTTACACCCCGCGTTGGGCCCACACCGATGACAACCATGCCTGGGTGGAGGTTTGGATTGATGGCAACTGGCATTACATGGGTGCCTGCGAACCCGATACAGACCTCGACAGGGGCTGGTTCAGCGAACCATCCCAACGCACCATGCTGGTTCATACCCGGACATTTGGCCGCTATTTCGGGCCTGAAGAGGTGGTTGATGCAGAAGACCGTTTTTCAGAATTAAACCTTACTGCCAGCTATGCAAAAACCAAAAAAGTGACCGTCCTGGTAAGCGACAGCAATGGAACACCTGCTGCCGGAGCAAAGGTTGAGTTTAAACTGTACAATTACGCCGAATTATATCCGATAGCAACAGCAACAACCGACAAGAGCGGTTCAGCAAAACTGACAACAGGATTGGGCGATCTGGTGGTTTGGGCTTCCAAAGAAGGGAGATTTGACTTCAAAAAACTCTCTGTTCCTGTAACAGACACCCTACGATTGATACTCAGCAAGACAGTCATGGAACCACAGACGGTAAATTATGATCTTGTTCCGCCCAAATCATCAAAAGCTATCGTAGCTGCAAGTGATGTGGATAAAAAAATCAATGATCAACGACTGGCACGCGAAGACTCCATCCGAAACAAGTATCAAAGTACTTTTAAAGATTCCGCCTGGATACGCACATTTGCAAAAACCAACCAGCTGAACGAAGATTCATTGATGCGGGTACTGCGTCTGAGTTATGGAAATTGGAAGGAGATGGCTGCCTACTTCGAAAAAAACCGCCTGGTTGCCCGCAAAGAGATCTTCCGGCTGACAAACGGAGTATCTGCCAAAGATCTGAGCGACACAAAAGCAGCTATACTGACCGACCACCTGCTGCAATCAATGGCTACCGTGAAAACTGAAGAGAGAACTTCTGACCTCTTTGAAAAGTATATACTATCACCCCGCGTGGATTTGGAGATACTCTCTCCCTGGCGCAGTTTTCTGGGGAAAAACCTTGGGGATGAGATGGGTAATGCCATGCGTAAAGATATGAATGTACTGACTGGATGGATTAAATCTCACATCCGTATTGATCTTTTTGCCAACAAACATTCCCGTGCACCGTTAACTCCGGTCGGAGTTTACAATCTGCGGGCAGCAGATCCGCTTTCACGGGACATCTTCTTTGTGGCTGCTTGTCGTACTTTCGGTATTCCCGCCCGGTTAAATCCAGAAACACACGCTCCTGAATACAACAAAGCCGGGATATGGTACCGTGCCGGATTTGAAACAGAGGCTGCCCAACCCGAAAGAGGGAAACTTTACCTGAAAGATTTGAACAACAGTCTCACCCCGCAATATGCCCTGCATTTTACCATTGCCAGGATTCAGGATGGCACTTGCAAGACACTCGAATTTGAAGAAGGCTTGAAACTGACGGACTTACCAAATCCTTTGATGCTAGAAACCGGACATTATCTGATGGTTACCGGGAAACGACTTTCTGAGGGATCTGTTTTGAGTTCCCTTACTTTTTTCGAAATTTCCAGGGACAAACCGGCATATGTTACAGTCGGACTTAGAAAAGAAGAGCGTACTTTGAAACCTATTGGTACCATTAATCCGACAAAAATACACCTTTCGGATCCGGTCGGGAAAAGGGCTGAAACACTTCAGGGTTTGATGCAGCATGAAAATGCTGTCATTGTATTGCTGGATCCTGACAGCGAACCATCCAGGCATATTCTTAATGATCTTGGACGCTATACAGATCAGTTCAACAATTGGAATGGAAGATTTATCTTTGTGAACATTGCAGACAAGGGTAATTTCAGTCCAGTTTTCAAAACTTACAAATTACCGGCAAAAACAAGCTTTTCTGTCGATTTTGCAAATGAATTGGGGGAAGAGCTGACTTCCTTATCAGGCAAAGATGCTAAGAACAATTTACCTGTCGTCATCTTGTGTCAAACCGGCGGGGAGGTACTCCTGTTTTCCACCGGATATAAAATCGGAATAGGTGAACAGATCATGCAAGTAATAAAAAGCATTGCGGCTACTAGTGGATTGCAAAGCAAAGCAAGTTGCACAACACCCTGACCAATAACTATTTAGAATCATTCTGCATATCAGTCATTTCAGGTTCATTGACCATCATCAAATGTTTTCCGGGGTTTTAAAGTTTTTTAACACAAAATATTTGGAGATGAGCCACTTCGCCTCTACATTTGTGTTACATTTTTTTCATAAGTTTAGGTTAGTTAGGTTAGTTAGTTTGGTTAGTTTTAGTAAAAGGATGAACCCGCCCGGGTTCGTCCTTTTCGATTTTTCAGACCTGACAGGTTTTGAAAACCTGTCAGGTCTGCAGGAACAAATTATCTGGTTCAAAATGCCGCGATTCCAAATTACAGCACTCGGTAGCCGCAACGGGCAATTTTTCGTCAAAATTTATCCACGACCGAAAATCTGTTTCCCAAATATCCTTGATTTCTTAACTTTAAGTGAATTTTAACTTAGTTAACAGGGGAGCACATAATAGCTCAACACGAGGATCTCATCGTATAATTCAATAAATCAAATACATAAAAGTTATTTGTTCCAATGCTACTTTTTTCATTTTTTACAATTTATTAACACAAAATATTT
>Ga0163199_1001484_pt1 | contig 14611 bp, 18 predicted proteins | sample PL_2010_150m_FD_113537 | JGI IMG/M metagenome (GOLD analysis project Ga0163199, IMG submission 113537) | Freshwater microbial communities from Powell Lake, British Columbia, Canada to study Microbial Dark Matter (Phase II) - PL_2010_150m | ecosystem: Environmental > Aquatic > Freshwater > Lake ... | reverse complement strand
TTGCCGCGCTCTCGCTGAACACCAGCGGGGTGGGCATTTCGGTGACTGCATTCATGTCTTGCTCCTGCCTGATTTGAGGCAAACGCTATTATACTCGCTGCCGGTCATTCAGCGGAAACGGGCTTCAATGCCACGACGTTGGCGGACACGACTTCGGATTGAGGAACCAGACGGCCCTGCACCACCGCGCCGAGCTGCATTTCGAACGTACGGTAATAGACGTCCCCCGTGACATTGGCCTTGGCCTGCAGATCCACGTACTCGACCGCATGCACCGCGCCGATTACCTTGCCGTTAATGACCACGTGCGAAACGCGGATTTCGCCTTCGACGCACGCCTGCTCGGACAACACCAGGGTACCGGGCTTATCTCCGGCGGTCATCACGTTGCCGCGCACATGACCGTCGATGCGCAAGCCACCGGTGAAAGTGACATTCCCTTCGATCATCGTGCCGGCACCGATCAGGCAGTCGATGCGGTTCTGGGGTTTATTGCCCTTGTTTCCAAAAAACATGGTCGCACTCCCGTTTAAGTCGCGTTGGCGGTCTGGGTCAGGCTGGGCTCGCTGCGGCCCTCCTCAAACACCCGGACCTGCATGCTTTTCACCACCGCATCGGGGGCAACGCGGAAAGCACCTTCGATGCGCTGGTAAAACCGGAAATTCAGCTTGAAGCCCTTGCCTTGCTTGTCATCTTCGGCCGGCAGAGTCAAGACAACTTTGTTTCTATCCTGTTGTAAATTAACCACAAACTTCAAGTTGCCGCGGAAATTATTGCTGCGCTGGCCGGTCTGGGTCAGCAGCAGCCGGTAGCGGTATTCGCCGGGCTGGCCATCATTCTGCACCAGAAACTGGTTGATTGCCACCCCGCCCTCCTTGCCTGCGGAGGGCATCAAAGTCTGGAAAAACGCGAGATCTTCCTTGAGCGCCGCATTTTCCCCCGTCAGCACTTTCATCTGCTTGACCAAATCGGCGTACGTCGCGTGCTGCATCTGCAACTGGCGTTCGCCTTGCGCGAGCTGGCCGCGCAACTGCGCCAGTTCCTGCTGCATCCTGGCATTGCTTTCGGCCAACCGCTGTACTTCCTGGTTGACTTCACTCTGGTCGAAACCGGCGAATTTTTTACCGAAATCATAAGTCATGCGCGCGAACAGCAGGATCGCGAGTGCCAGCGCGATCAGCCCGACCCAGCGCAAGTACCACGGGATCGCGGCGCGCACCGCCATGCGCGGCGCCGAGATACCGAACATGCGCTTGAGTTTTTTGACTAAGGCATTAATGCGATCTGCTCCAGCCCAGCCGTCTCCGGCAAGCCGCACATGAGGTTCATGTTCTGTACCGCCTGTCCGGCCGCACCCTTGGTCAAATTGTCGATCACCGACAACACCACCGCAATGTCGCCGCCCTGCGGCTGATGCACGGCGATGCGGCACAGGTTGCTACCGCGCACCGAGCGCGTGTCGGGATGGCTGCCCGCCGGAAGCACGTCGACGAACGGCTCGTTGGCATAATGTTTTTCGTAAAGCTGCTGCAGATCCGCGCTGCCGGTCAGGCGCGCATAGAGCGTCGCGTGAATGCCACGGACCATCGGCGCGAGGTGCGGCACAAACACCAGCCGCACCTCGCGCCCGGCCATCAGGTGCAGACCCTGCAAAATCTCGGGATGGTGACGGTGGCCGGTCACGCCGTAGGCTTTGAAGTTGTCCGATGCTTCGGAAAACAGCGTGTGCACTTCGGCTTTGCGCCCGGCGCCGCTGACGCCGGACTTGGCATCCGCGATCAAATGATCGAAATCGACCGTGCCGCTTTTGATCAACGGCAGGAAGCCCAGCTGCACCGAGGTCGGATAACACCCGGGGTTGGCGACGATGCGCGCGCGCTTGATCTGCTCGCGGTTTATCTCGGGCAGACCATAGACGGCCTGCGCGACCAATTCGGGGCATGCGTGCTTCGTGCCGTACCACTTTTCCCACGTCGCGATGTCCTTGATGCGGAAATCCGCGGCGATATCGATCACGCGCACGCCCGCATCGACCAGCATTCTGGCCTGCTGCATCGCAACGCCGTTGGGCGTGGCGAAGAACACCACGTCGCATTGCCTGAGCGCAGCGTCGGACGGCGCGCTGAAATCCATATCGACGCGGCCGCGCAGATTGGGAAACATCGCGGCGACCGGCGTGCCGGCCTCCTGGCGCGAGGTAATCACCGCAAGCTCGCTGTGTGGATGCTGCGCGAGAAGGCGCAGCAGTTCGACACCGGTATAGCCGGTTCCGCCTACGATTCCGATCTTGAGCGTCTTGTTTGCCATGCTCCCCATCCGTCGCGCATCATTGTAAGCCACAGACGAAAAAGCCGCCCGCAGGCGGCTTTCGTTGCCGAACTCGGGGGCTAGCGTTTCGAGAACTGCTTGCGCCGGCGCGCCTTGTGCAGGCCGACCTTCTTGCGCTCCACTTCGCGCGCATCGCGCGTCACCAGCCCGGCTTTCTTGAGCACCGGCTTGAGGGTCGCGTCGTACTCGATCAGCGCGCGTGTGATGCCGTGACGCACCGCGCCGGCCTGTCCCGACTCGCCACCGCCATCGACGTTAACCCTGATATCGAACGCGGCAAGCTTGTCGGTGAGAACCAGCGGCTGGCGCACGATCATGCGCCCGGTTTCGCGCGAGAAGAACACGTCGACCGGCTTGCCGTTGACGATGATATCGCCTTTGCCCGGCTTCATAAAAACACGGGCGACCGCGCTCTTGCGGCGGCCGGTGCCGTAGTTGTATTGCGCTTGCTTGGCTGCTGGCATGGAATCAAGCCCTTATTTCAAGAGATTTCGGTTGCTGCGCGGTGTGCGGATGGCTGGTGCCGGCATAGACTTTGAGCTTTTTCAGCATCGCGTAGCCGAGCGGCCCTTTGGGCAGCATGCCCTTGACCGCAATTTCGAGCTCGCGGCCGGGGTGGCGCGCATGCAGCTTGGCGAAGTTAGTGGTATAGATGCCGCCCGGATAACCGCTGTGGCGGTGATAAAGCTTGTCGTTCGCCTTGTTGCCGGTCACCCGCAGCTTATCGACGTTGACGACCACGATATAATCGCCGCCATCGACGTGCGGCGTAAATTCGGGCTTGTGCTTGCCGCGCAGCCGGTGCGCGAGCGCTGCGGCGAGCCGACCGAGCACCTTGTCCTGAGCATCGACCACGTACCAGTCGCGCTTGATTTCATGGGCTTTCGCCGAAAAAGTCTTCATAACCCTGCCTGCAGCGTTGGAAACGACGGAAAGCTTTGGATTTTATGGCAAAAATGACACGCCTGTCAAACCGGAAGCAAGAGCACCATCAGCGGCAGCCGCGGGCCGGACTGCTATAGTTCAGCATCATTCTCCGTTTTTCCAGGAAAACCGCATGAAAGCTCGCATCAAATGGGTCGAAAACGTGTGCTTTGTCGGCGAATCCGGCAGCGGCCACGCGCTAGTAATGGACGGGGCACCCGAGGGCGGCGGCCGCAATCTCGGCGTGCGACCGATGGAAGCCGTGCTGATCGGCACCGGCGGCTGCACCGCCTACGACGTGGTGCACATCCTGAAAAAAGGACGCGCCGCGATCACCGATTGCGTGGTCGAGATCGAGGCCGAGCGCGCTACCGAGGATCCCCAGGTCTTCACCAAAATCCACTTCCACTTTGTCGTCAGCGGCAGGAATCTCAAGTCGCAGCAGGTCGAGCGCGCGGTCCACCTGTCGGCGGAGAAATACTGCTCGGCGTCGATCATGCTCGCCAAGACCGCCCTGATCACACACGACTACGAGATCAGAGAAACGGAAACCTGAACCCTAAATCCAGAACGCGGTGCGAGTCATCACGCGCGAGCCGAGCTTCATTGCCAGCTTGACCGGCGCCGGCAATTCAGCCGCGCCGTGTTCGATTGCGGCGCGGGCATGGCGCGCTTCGTCGTCTTTCATCTGCTCCAGAACGGCCCGGCTTTTTTCGTCCTGCGGCGGCAGCCGGTCGAGGTGGCCCGCGAGATGGCCTTCGACCTGGCGCTCGGTCTCGGCCAGAAAACCCAGACTCCACTTGTCGCCGAGCAGTCCGGCGGCGGCGCCAAGCGCGAACGAGCCCGCATACCACAGCGGGTTGAGCAGGCTCAGGCGCCCGCCAAGCTCGGCTATGCGCCGCGCGGTCCACGCCAGATGATCGGTTTCCTCCGTCGCCGCCTGCTCAAGCGCCGCGCGCGCCTCGGGATTACGCGCAGTCAGCGCCTGTCCCTGGTACAGGGCTTGCGCGCAGATTTCGCCGCTGTGGTTGACGCGCATCAGCGCTGCGGTGAGCCGTTTTTCGTCTGCGCCCAGTTCGCTGTCGGCAACGCCCGCATCGGGATGCGGCCGCGCGCTGTGCGCCGGCGCGAGCAGCGTATGCAATCCGTTGTCGAAGGCGATGATCAGTTTGTCGAAATCAAGCATGTGCAGTTTTCCATTGTCAATGCCGATTTTAGCGCTCTTCAGTCTTGATTTCCGAACAGGCGCGCCAATTCCACACCGGGGTCGGATGCGCGCATGAATGCTTCCCCGACCAGAAAGCAATTGACGCCGTTCGCGCGCATCAGCGCGACGTCTTGCGGCTTCAGTATGCCGCTTTCGGTGATGACGATGCGGTCATCCGGAATGCGCGGGAGCAGATCAAGTGTCGCGTCGAGCCGGGTGTCGAACGTGCGCAGGTTGCGGTTGTTGACGCCCAAAAGCGGAGTTTTCAACTCGAGCGCGCGCTCGAGTTCGGCGGCGTCGTGCACCTCGACCAGCACCGCCATGCCGAGCGCGTGCGCGACCGCTTCGAGTTCGCGCATGCGCGCGACGTCCAGCGCGGCAACGATCAACAGGATGCAATCGGCGCCCATCGCGCGCGCTTCGAACACCTGATACGGCTCGAGCATGAAATCCTTGCGCAACACCGGCAGGCCGCACGCCGCGCGCGCCCGTTGCAGGCAATCGGCGCTGCCCTGAAAAAACTGTGCGTCGGTCAGCACCGACAGGCACGCCGCGCCATGCGTGGCATAGCTTGCCGCGATCGCCGCCGGGTCGAAATTCTCGCGTAGCACGCCCCTGCTCGGGCTTGCCTTCTTGATCTCGGCGATTACCGCTGCTGCGCCGGCAGTGACTTTGGCGCGCAACGCCGCGGCAAAATCGCGCGGCTTGGCCATAGCTTCGGCTTCAGCGCGCAGGGCGGCAAGCGGCTTAGCGGATTTTGCGGCGGCGATCTCCTCGGCCTTGACCGCGAGTATGCGCTGCAGGATGTCAGACATTGCGGTTCGTGGTCTTAAATGCCGCGCGTGAACTCGACGAACTGATCAAGCTTCCTGCGCGCGGCGCCACTCGCGATCACTTCGAGCGCCTGCTTGACGCCCGTGGCGTGTGTGCCGGCAAGCCCCGCAACGTAGATGCTCGCGCCCGCATTGAGCGCAACGATGTCACGCGCGGCGCCCGCTTTGTTTTCAAGCGCGGAAAGCAGCATCGCTTTGGACTGCTCGGCGCCGTCGACGCGGATCGCCGCGGCATCATGCGTCGCAAGCCCGAAATCGGCGGGCTTGATCCGGTATTCGCGTACTTCGTCGTCTTTCAGCTCGCCGACCAGGGTCGGCCCGGAAACCGAGATCTCGTCGAGGCCCTCGAGGCCGTGCACGATCATCACGTGGCGGCTGCCGAGCCGCTGCAGCACGTGCGCCTGGATGCCGACCAGATCGGGGTGGAACACACCCATCAGCTGGTTTCTCGCGCCGGCCGGATTGGTGAGCGGGCCCAGGATGTTGAAGATGGTGCGCACGCCAAGCTCTTTGCGCACCGGCGCGGCGTGTTTCATCGCGCTGTGATGACTGGGCGCGAACATGAAGCCGACGCCGGTTTCCCGGATCGATTGCGCGACCTGCTCGGGCGTCAAATTGATGTTGGCGCCGAGCGCTTCCAGCACATCGGCGCTTCCCGACTTGCTCGACACCGAGCGGCCGCCGTGCTTCGCCACCCTGGCGCCGGCTGCGGCGGCGACGAACGCCGCCGCTGTCGAAATGTTGAAACTGTGCGCGGCGTCACCGCCGGTGCCGCACGTGTCGACCAGCTTGTCGTCGCTGCCGGCCGGTACTTTGGTTGCGAATTCGCGCATCACCTGCGCCGCGGCGGCGATCTCGCCGATGGTTTCCTTCTTCACGCGCAGGCCGGTGATGATCGCGGCGATCAACACCGGCGAAACCTCACCGCTCATGATCTGCCGCATCAGCGACAGCATTTCCTCGTGGAAAAGTTCGCGGTGCTCGATGATGCGGGCGAGAGCGGCTTGCGGCGTCATGGTTTTCCTCCCTGCAGAAAATTGGCGAGCAGCGCGTGGCCGCATTCGGTCAGGATCGACTCGGGATGGAACTGCACCCCCTCGACCGGCAGCGTCCGGTGCCGCACGCCCATGATCTCGCCGTCATCGGACCACGCCGTAATCTCGAGACACCCGGGCAGGCTCGCGCGCTCGATCACCAGCGAATGATAGCGCGTCGCCTGAAATGGGTTGGGGAGGTTGCGGAACACGCCGCTCGCGTGGTGATGGATCGCCGAGGTCTTGCCGTGCATGACCTGTTTGGCGTGCACGATCCTGCCACCGAACGCCTGGCCGATCGCCTGATGGCCGAGGCAGACTCCGAGAATCGGGATTTTGCCGGCGAAATGCCCGATCAGCGGCACCGATATGCCGGCCTCGTTCGGCGTGCATGGCCCCGGCGAGATCACGATGTGACGCGGATTCAGCGCCGCGATTTCCTCGAGCGTGATCTCGTCGTTGCGGTGGACCACGACGTCCTGCTCGAGTTCGCCGAAATACTGCACCAGGTTGTAGGTGAAGGAATCGTAATTATCGATCATCAGCAGCATGATTCCCCTCTACTCGAGCGTGGTGTCGAGGCCGGCGAGCGCCATCTCGGCCGCGCGCAGCACCGCGCGCGCCTTGTTCTGCGTCTCCTGCCATTCGTTCTGCGGCACCGAGTCGGCGACGATGCCGCCGCCGGCCTGCACGTAGAGCGTGCCGTCTTTGAGCACCGCGGTGCGGATCGCGATCGCAAGATCCATGTCGCCGTTGAACCCGAGATAACCCACCGCGCCGGCGTAGATGCCGCGCTTGGTCGGCTCGAATTCGTCGATGATTTCCATCGCGCGCACTTTCGGCGCGCCGCTCACGGTGCCGGCGGGAAACGTCGCCCTCATCACCGCGATTGCGTCGAGCCCGGGTTTGAGCCTGCCCTCGACGTTGGACACGATGTGCATCACGTGCGAATAGTTCTCGATCGTCATGTTGTCGGTCACGCGCACCGAACCGACCTGGGCGACGCGCCCGAGGTCATTACGGCCGAGATCCATCAACATGACGTGCTCGGCGCGCTCCTTCGGGTCCGCCAGCAGCTCCCGGGCAAGCGCTGCGTCTTCCTCGGGCGTCTTGCCGCGCGGCCGCGTGCCGGCGATCGGGCGCACCGTCACATTGCCGTTCTCGAGCCGCACCAGGATTTCCGGCGACGCGCCGACGACGTGGAAATCGCCGAAGTTGTAGAAAAACATGTAAGGCGAGGGATTGAGCGCGCGCAACGCGCGATACAGCGCGAGCGGGGATACGCCAAACGGCTGGCTCATGCGCTGCGAGAGCACCACCTGCATGATGTCGCCGTCGAGAATGTAGCGCTTGGCGCGCTCGACGGTCTTGAGATAGGACGCTTCGCCGAACTCCGAACGCGCCTGCTGCGGCGCGGCGGGCGGCGCGGCGGGAATCGTCACCGGACGGCGCAAAGCCTCGAGCAGTTCTTTCAGGCGCTGCCGGCCGCGCTGATAAGCGCCCGCTTCGCGCGGATCGGCATAGACGACGAGAAAGATCTTGCCCGACAGATTGTCGACCACCGCGAGTTGCTCCGAGAGCAGCAGCAGAATGTCGGGTGTGCCGAGTGGATCGGGCTTGGCAACCGCGCCGAGCTTCTTCTCGATATAGCGGATGGTATCGTAGCCGAAATAGCCGACCAGCCCGCCGCAGAAGCGCGGCAAGCCAGGCTGCGCCGCCGCCTTGAAGCGCGCCTGATACTGGCGGATGAATTGCAGCGGATCGTCGCTGTGCGTGCGACCCTTCAACTTGCCGTGCTCGAATTCGCTGCACTCGCTGCCGCGCACCTCGAGCCGCGACCCGGCGGCGAGCCCGATGAACGAATAGCGGCCGAAACGCTCGCCGCCGACGACCGATTCGAGCAAGTAGGTGTAAGGCCGGTTGGCGAGCTTGAGGTAAACCGACAGCGGGGTATCGAGGTCGGCGAAGGTTTCCAGCACCAGCGGGATGCGGTTATAACCCTCGGCCGCAAGCTGGTTGAACTGTGACTCTGTCATGACTCCACTCCATGCGAAATCTCAAAAACGAAAGAACCGGTGACGCGGCGATTACTGCGCGCGCCAGCGTGCCAAACCGCTGCGCCACGGGCGCCACAGCCTGCTGAATGTTCTTTCCGTTTTCGTGTGGATCATGATCTGGTGATAAGCCGGGTGGCCTCAAGCAACGATCCTACTATAGCATCAACGTCGAGTTCCCGCACATCCGCACCCTCGTTGTAGCCATAGGTGACGCAAAATACGGGGCATCCCGCCGCGCGCGCCGCTTGCGCGTCGTTCAACGAATCGCCGACCATCAGCATCTGCGAGGGCGCGATGCCGAAATGGCGGCAGGTATGCGTGAGCGGCAGCGGATCGGGCTTCTTCTGCGGCAGCGTGTCGCCGGAGATCACGATCGAAAAATAATGGTCGATGCGCATCTGTGCGAGCAGCGGCAGCGTGAAGCGCCCGGCCTTGTTGGTCACGCAGGCGAGCGGGAAGCCGGCGCTCGTCAGCGCCTCCAGCCCTTCCCGCACGCCCGGATACAGCGTGGTGTATTTGCCGTTCACGCTCTCATAGCAATCCAGGTATAGCGGCAGCGCGCGCCCGAACAACGCCGCGTCGGGTTCGCCGCTCAACGCGCCGGCCAGCGCGCGCTCGACCAGATTGGGTATGCCCTTGCCCACGAAAGTGCGCACCCGCGTCTCATCGAGCGGCTGCCGGCCGAGTTGCTTCAGCATCAGGTTGACCGCGCTCGCTAGGTCTTTGACGGTGTCGAGCAACGTGCCGTCGAGATCGATCATCACGGCTTTGACGGGCAGCGGAAAATTGTTCCAGGGCATGGATTGCGGCTGCACGGCGGCAGACTACGGCTAAACCTTCGCGAGTTCGCTGCGCATTTGCGCAATGGTCGCCTGGTAGTCCTTGGTGCCGAAAATCGCCGAGCCGGCGACAAACGTGTCGGCGCCGGCGCGCGCGATGTCGGCGATGTTGTCGGCCTTGACGCCGCCGTCGACTTCGAGCCAGATGTCCTTGCCCGATCTGGCGATGCGTTCGCGCACCGCGCGCAGCTTGGCAAGCGCGCCGGCAATGAACTTCTGGCCGCCGAATCCCGGGTTCACCGACATGATCAGCACCAGGTCGAGCTTGTCGAGCACGTGGTCGAGATAATCGAGCGGGGTCGCCGGATTGAATACCAGGCCCGCCTTGCAGCCGTGTTCCTTGATGAGCCCGAGGGTGCGGTCGATGTGCTCGGAGGCCTCAGGGTGAAATGAAATGATATTGGCGCCGGCCTTGGCGAAATCGGGAACGATGCGATCGACCGGTTTTACCATCAGGTGCACGTCGATCAGCGCCGTGGTCAGCGGCCGGATCGCGGCGCATACCAAAGGGCCGACCGTCAGGTTCGGCACGTAATGGTTATCCATCACGTCAAAATGGATCAGGTCCGCGCCGGCCGCGACGACGCTTTTCACTTCCTCGCCGAGGCGCGCGAAGTCGGCGGACAGGATGCTGGGTGCGATGCGATACATAAATGACACTGAATTCGAGCGATGACCGCAGTCATTCTACCCGCAAAATCCCGGTACTACACCTGGCTGCGGCCGCATGCGGATTGCGGTTGCCACACCGGTCAAAATAGTGTGGAATGCTCACCTGCGCTGCATCCCGCGCCTCACGCAATCCAACCCGTCCCCCATGGCCACAGGAAAAAAGCACGAAATCACGGTGACTACGCGCACCGCTTACATCCCGGAGCAGTCGGATCCGGAAAGCGGCCGCTATGTATTTGCCTATACCATCACGCTCAAGAACACCGGTAACGTCACCGCGCAACTGATCAGCCGGCACTGGATCATCACCGATGCCGGCAATCAGGTGCAGGAAGTGCGCGGGCTCGGCGTGGTCGGCGAGCAGCCGCTGCTCAAGCCCGATGAGAGCTTCGAATACACCAGCGGCACCTCGATCGCCACCCCGGTCGGCACCATGCGCGGCAGCTATCAGATGGTGGGCGAGGACGGATTGCAGTTCGAAGCACCCGTCCCTGAATTCACGCTGTCGATGCCGAGGGTGCTGCACTGAAGCCGCGATGAGGCGCCCGGCCCGGTGCGATTGTCCGCTCATCACGCACCGTCGCCCCGCACTTGACCTGTGCCGCTGAAAGCCAGTTACACGCTGCTCGCCCCGTTCTACGATTTTGTCGTCGGCCCGCCGCTGCGACACATCCGCCAGGCAAGCCTCGCACGGCTGCCCCCGCACGGCGGGCTTGACGTGCTGGTCAACGGCATCGGCACCGGGCTCGACTTGCCGCTGCTGCCGGCAGCGCACCGCTACTTCGGCCTCGATCTCACGCGCGCCATGCTTGACAAGGCGCAGCCGCGCCGCGGCGCGCTTGATCTTGCGCTGGTGCAAGGCGACAGCCAGCGGCTGCCATTCCGCGCGGCGGCCTTCGACATCGTGGTGATGCACCTGATCCTTGCGATCGTGCCTGACCCCGCGCGAGCACTCCTCGAGGCCGCGCGCGTGCTCAGGCCCGGTGGCAGAATCCTGCTGCTCGACAAATTCCTGCGCCGGGGCGAACGCGCGCCGCTGCGCCGCATGCTGAGCCCGCTCGCGGCACGCATCGCGACCCACCTCGACGTGGTGTTTGAAGACGTGCTCGCCGCGGCCACCGAACTCACGGTGGCAAGCGATCAGCCGGTGCTTGCGCGCGGCTGGTTCCGCAGCATCGAGCTGAGAAAAGCGGTATAGGTGAGACCTAGTCGGTGTCGCGATCGCGCGGCAGCTTCGGCTTGCGTGGCCACGTCCACCAGACGATAAACAGCAGTATCGCGAGCGCAACGCCCGCTTCAAGCAGCAACCAGATCATAACGGTTCTTGTGTCCGGTTTTCAGTGTTATATACTGCGGCGCATCGTGTTTCGTGTTGCCCCAATGATACGCCGCTGCGCCGCGCTGATCGCGCTGGTGATGCTCGCCGCGTGCGAGACGCTTGCGCCGGGCAAGCCCGCTGTCGTGACGCCCCCCGCGCCGGCGCCGGCACCAACGCCCGCCACCGTTGCGCCCACCCCGACCGTCGAGGCGGCTCCGGCCAAGCCGCCGACACCCACCAGTGCGCTGCGCGCCAGCAGCTGGGACGCCATTTCCGGCTGGCGTGACGATAATCCGCAGCTCGCTTGGAACGCATTTCTCACGAGTTGCAGCGCGCTCAAAAACCAGCCGGCGTGGCAGTCCGTCTGCAGCGTCGCGACTGCGTTCAACGAACCCTCGCGCGACACGCTTTACCGTTTTTTCGAACTCAATTTCACGCCTTACCAGGTCGTCAACCCCGACGGCAGCGACAGCGGTCTGGTCACCGGCTACTACGAGCCGCTGCTGCACGGCAGCCGCACCCGCAGCGCGCGCTATCGCTACCCGGTGCACGGCGTGCCCGACGATCTGCTCGTGATCGACCTGGGCGAGCTCTATCCCGAACTCAAAAACATGCGGCTGCGCGGCCGGCTCGAGGGTCGGCGCGTGGTGCCGTACTTCAACCGCGCCCAAATCGACGAGGGTTCAGCCGCGGTCGCGGGCAAGGAAATCGTGTGGGTCGAAGACCCCGTCGAGCTGTTTTTCCTGCAGATCCAGGGCTCGGGCCGCGTCAAGCTCGACAGCGGCGAGACCATCAGGCTCGGTTACGCCGACCAGAACGGCTATCCCTACCGCTCGATCGGCAGACTGCTGGTCGACCGCGGCGATCTGCCGCTCGAACAAGCGTCGATGCAAGGCATCAAGGCGTGGGCCAAGCAGAATCCCGCCAAGCTGCAGGATCTGCTCAATTACAACGCGAGCTATGTATTTTTCCGCGAGCTGTCCTCCGACCTGCCCGGTCCGCTGGGCGCGCTCGGCGTGCCGCTCACCGCGCGCCGCAGCATCGCGGTCGATGCGCGCTACATTCCGCTCGGCGCGCCGGTGTTCCTCGCCACCACCCTGCCGAACTCGCGCCAGCCGCTCAGCCGCCTGATGCTCGCGCAAGATACGGGCGGCGCGATCCGCGGCGCGGTGCGCGCCGATTTCTTCTGGGGTTTCGGTGACGAAGCCGCGGCGCTCGCGGGCCGCATGCGCCAGAGCGGCAAAATGTGGGTGCTGTTGCCGAACGGCTACCCGCTGCCGAACGGAAATTGACGCCGTCTCAGCGGACCGCGCCTGCGCCGTCGCCGTACGCGTAACTGACTTGCAGCAACACCCTGCTTTTCACCGGACGCCCCTGTTTCTGCGCCGGGGAAAATCGCGTCGCGCGAAATACCGACAGCGCGGCCTCCTCGAAGTAGCCCTGCGGTTGAGCTTCAACCACCGATGCTTCGTTGACAACGCCGAATTCGTCGATCAGCAACAGCAACCGCAAATTACCGTCGAGGCGTTGCGCCGCCGCGCGGTCCGGATAACCGAGTTTGATCGACTCTAGCGGTTGCGGATAAACGTCGAGTTGCCGCGCCGGATAATAGGTCGGGTCGCGGCTTAACGGCCAATCGATACCGCCAGTGGACGCGGACGCCGGCTCGGTCGCGGCTTGCCTGGACTCACGTTTCGGTTCAGCTTTGGTTACAGCCGGTTCGGGGCGGGCATCCCCGCGCACTGGCGCGCCCGTTGCTTCTGCGGGGGTCGGCGTGACATCCCGCGGTTGCGGTTCGCTGTTCGCGGCCGGTTCGAGCCGCGCGTAGATCGGGGGAACAACTTGCAGCACGCCGCCGGTCGGATTCACCGGTATCCCCAGCAGCAACGCCAGATGCAGCAGCAACGACAGCGAACACGCGACGAGCAGCCGCGACCCGTTCTGCTTCAAGGCCGAAACCGGAATCGTGGTGCGGGGAGTCATCGTCAGCGTCTGCCAAAGCGGGAGCAAGCCCCCCATCATGGTACCTAAGGCAGCAGTGTCTGTCCGATACGGCGATTACCGCCAACGCTATCTGGTTTGCTTGGCAGCCGCCACCAGGCGCTGTTCGATGTGATCGGCGGGAATTGCGCCTGGGACGCGTTGGCCGTCGGTAAAGAACATGGTCGGGGTTCCGCTGATGTTCTTTTGCCGGCCAAAGGCGAGGATCTTCTCGATCGGCGTATCGCAGCCACCCGGTGCGGTCGGCGCAATGCCGTTGACCAATTGGTCATCCCACGCCTTGACGCGGTCTTTCGAGCACCAGATCGATTTCGATTTTGCCAGCGAATCGGGCCCCAGCACCGGGTACAGGAACACGTAAATCGTCACGTCGTCGATCTTGGCGAGATCCTGCTCGAACTTCTTGCAATAGCCGCAATTCGGGTCGCCGAAATACGCGAGCTTGCGCGTGCCCTTGCCCTTGACCTTCTTGAACGCGAGATCGAGCGGCAGCTGGTCGAACCTGATCGCCGTGAGCCGGTTCATGCGCTCCTCGGTCAGGTTCACTTTTTTGTCGGCGTCTATCAGGTTGGCGTTGGTGAAGAGATAGGTGACCTTCTCGTCGGTATAAATCAGCTGCCCGTTGGCGAACACTTCGTAAATTCCGGCCATCGGGGTCTTGATCACGCTTTCTACCGCGATGTCGGGGTACTTTTTCTGCAGCGCGGCCTTGATCGTGGCTTCGCTGGCGCCCGCGATGGTGGCAAAACACGCGAGCAACAGCAGGGTGATTACCGCTACGACTTTTTGCATGTCTATCCTTATAACGAATGGAAATTACGGTGCGACAGCCTATCCGACCGCGTGTTGCACCAAAAGGTTCTTCAGTCGCGCCTGGCGATTCATCAGCCGCAGGCCGCGATTGCGCAAACTTGCCAGCCAGGTCATTTCATTGTTGAACAATCTTTGCAGTGAGTCGGTGGCGAACTGCATTGCCGCGATATCCTCACGCCGCGCGCGCTCGTAACGGCGCAGCAGGCGGTAGTCGCCGCAGTCGGTCTGGCTGCCACGCTCCATCAGCACCTGCGCCAGCTCGCGCGCGTCGCGGAAACCGAGATTGACGCCCTGCCCGGCAAGCGGGTGCACATTATGCGCGGCGTCCCCGACCAGGGCAAGGCGCGGCAGCACCAGCTGCCGCACGCGCTGCAGCCGCAGCGGAAACGCCGCCGCCGGCGTGATCAGCTGCAAATCGCCAACCGCGCCGTGGCTCGCTGCCGCAACTTGCGCGACGAGTTCCCCGGGCGCGAGTTCGAGCAGCCGCGCCGCATGCTCCCCCAGGGTCGACCACACCATCGACACCCGCTCGCCCGGCAACGGCAGCAAAGCGAGCACGCGGTCGTGCCGGAACCATTGATACGC
>Ga0163199_1001483_pt1 | contig 14618 bp, 17 predicted proteins | sample PL_2010_150m_FD_113537 | JGI IMG/M metagenome (GOLD analysis project Ga0163199, IMG submission 113537) | Freshwater microbial communities from Powell Lake, British Columbia, Canada to study Microbial Dark Matter (Phase II) - PL_2010_150m | ecosystem: Environmental > Aquatic > Freshwater > Lake ... | reverse complement strand
GCCTGGAAAACAGAATCTTTGATCCCTTCCCCGACTGCCGGTTCATTACTCTTCGGGAGTCGCGCCTGCTTGCAGGACATCGGTAAAGCCGAAACGGGAAAAATCGCGCACCCGCATCGGATACAGAATGGTTCTATAGAAGCCGCTCTGTGGCTAGATTTCACAATTTTCTAGAGTAAGTTTACACACATGTTTACCAGTACCCGTTGACCTATATTTTTGCGACGTAATCCACAGTTGATGATAGTACTCGCGGGTAAAGTTGTGGGTAATTGTCGCACAAAAAACAAATATGTCGGTCATCGCCGGCGCGAGCGGATGCGGTCCATTAGCTCCTGGTGGCGATCCGCGGAGCGGGGTGCTGTTGGCACGCGGTCTGACCGCGTATCACTTCCACCGTCATCGTTGTCACGAATGGGTGAAACTTCCACCGTGGTGACGTTGATGCTTGTCGGTGCGGAATCCGTTTGCGCGCCGATTCTTGGAACAATATTCCCGAATGTATCCTCATCGAACAGTGCACGCTGCTTGATCTTTCTTTCAAGATTGTCCCACCAGGTGGGGCGCTCTATGTTCAAACGCAAAGCCCGCACTAGCCAAAGCGCATACACGGTGCAATCAAGTGCTTCGTTGCGCCGATCGGTTCGTTTCTTCCACTGGCGCCGCTTCGGATTTTGGCGCATGGGTATCTTGATTTCAGACAGCAGCTGCTCGTAGAAGTCCGGCCGAACAGTTTCGTACCAATGCATGCGGTAGGGTCCGTCGCCGTCGAGGCGCACGCGGCCACCTTCCTGCGCCCAGCCGAGAATGCTGTCCTTCGCCTTGGCTGTTCCTACAATATGAACATGCACGCCGTACTTTGCCGACTTGCGACTGCTCCGGTGTGCATCGACGGATTGCGCCTGCGGCGGCCGCCATATTTCGATCTTGCCCTCGCTGTCCGATGCACCTTTAATGGCATAGACAGCCCGACCTGGCCGGTTATGCTTGCGCGCATAGTCGTAGACTGCGCTGCTAGTTTGGCCATCCGACGAGTCGAGGGCTACCGCGGCGATGGGAAGTGCGGCGCCGCTGGAGTGTCGCACCATGTTTTCCAGCAGCTGGTCAAGATCTACCCATGCGCCTGCAAATGGAATGATGGTCTGGCCAGGTAACTCTCCCCAATAGGTCAACCACATTTCCTCCCGCCGACCAATTACCCAGCAGGTGACAGCCAGGCGATCATGCTGCACGTCGACAGTGACAACAGGCACCAAGCCGCCTGCAGGTACAGTCCATTCCGCGTAAGACTCCGCACGCTCTCGCAGTTCGTCTTCCTCAGGTAACTCGCCGCGATATTCCCAGGGCAAGCCCAACGTCGAATTCCAGAAGGCGATCATCTCGCTGTTGTCGCCTTCGTCTTGCCGGTGCTTTGCCTCAAGATACTTGCGGGCCAAGACGGGAATCCGCGAACCCTCGAAGGTAGACAGCAGCTCATTGACCAGGAAGCCAATGGCGGCGGTAGCCGGCGCAGTGGCCTCGAAGTGGCCACGTCGGATGGCTGCGTGCCGCTCTTCCTCAGACCACGCTGCGCCGCAGGCCTGGCAGGTGTAGAAGGCGTCTTCCCAACGGGACATGCCGTAAATCTCTCTCCTCGGGTGGACGGCCGCAGTGACCTCGGGAATGATGACGCAATCCCATGTGGGAACGTGTTGCTCTCCACAGTGCTGACACGGAATGAGGTATTTGCGCTGATCACTGGCGAGGATTTCAGCTTCGATGCTGCTGGCGTTTTTTGCGGTTGGCGTGCCGCCGATCAGGATGAGGTGATCGGGATATGCCTTTGCGCGCTCCTCTGCCAGCTTGAGGGCATCGCCCTGGCCACGCACATTGGCAGATGCGTCGTCAGGCTCCTCCACGATCACCACGCGCGCAGAGGTCGATTTCACGTCGGATGGGCTATTGCTGCCCACCAGTTTTATGAGCCCGCCCGGGTAATGCTTACGGGTCTGGCTGTTGCCGGCGGCACGGCTCTTGAGGTTGATCCGTTCCGCCAGCGGTTTGGTGGCGCGCACCATTGGATCGAACTTCTCTGCCGCAAAATCCTTGGCGCTTTTCTCGCGCGGGAAAACGGCGATCTGCACGCTCGGGCGTTGGTGCGCGTGATAGCCCATGACGTTGCATACCACGCCGACGGTGTAACCGAGCTGTGCCGACTTTTGCACCACCACCTTGCGTACGGTCGGATCCGAACAAGCGCGCAGGATCTCCCGCAGCACGGGCGTGTGCTCGAGTGAGTATGGTCCCGGCATCGGGGATTCCTCTGCTGACAACTCCCGATATCGCTCCGCCCATTCGTCGATGGTCAGGCGCGGCGGCGGGGCAAATTCCGCCCAGGCGCGGGCCATAAGCACTCCCAGAGAGGTATCCGTCCAGCCAGCGGCCGGCGACTCCGTCAGTTCAAACGGTGCGCCCATGGGCCTCCTGGGCGTGGTCGTCTGTGCCGACTTGCTGCCAGCGTGAAAGTTTGCTCAGGGTTTCATCGAATAGCTCGCGCAGCAGGTTTTCGCGGGCGGTACGGTCTAACCCATCCAACTGTAGCGCCATGCGGTTCGGCTCGTTGCGGATCCGCTCGCGAGCCGAGACGATCGCGGCGCGCATCGCAGGTTCCACAGTGGCGGTATCAATCAACTTGCCACGTTGGTGCGCCAGCTTCATTTCCAGATCATCGCCCTGCAGGCGCGCCAATCGATCCTTGGGGTTTTCACCCTGGACCTTGCGGACCTCACGCTCCACCAGCCAACGGATACAGGCGGCGCTGTCGTATTCTCCCGGGACACCAGGGCCACCCTGCACGGCAATCGGCATGCCGGCCGCTTGCCACTCGGTGATGGTCCGCGCCGACACTCCGAAGATGTCTGCGATTTCAGTCTGGCCAACGATGCGCATGGAGTCGTTTTATCTGTAGGCGGTGAGTGGTAGGTATTGCTTAAAGAAGCCTAGGACATTGATAGAACTAGAGAAAAGATGAGGTTCGCATTACCCGTGCGGCGGGGAGCCCGGAAGGACCCGCGAGTCGGCCTGCACTGACACCGGTGGAGTTCATAGGGCGTCCTCATCGCAACCTCAATGCCCGCATGACTTCAGCCTCTTTTTCATTTCGCGCGCGATGCGCTCCATGTGGTCAGCACAGGCGATGGCATACCCTTTGTCAGGGCAATACTCCAGGTAAGCTGTAGTCACCAAGAACAAGGCGCCTAGCACGATGGTGCCGTCCATACTCCCGCAAGCGTCTTTAAGGCTGACGGCGAGGTCCGCCGTTTCTTTATAGACCCGCCCAACATCTATTCCTTCCACCGATTCCATAGCGATTTCCTCTCACTACAAACGGACTGTCCTGCGACCGAGGGTTATTGAACTTGCGCTTAGTCGCCTATCGTTGCTTTGCCGCCTTTCCTCCGGAGACAATGTAAACGTCTGCACTGGCCGTACCGACCGGCGACATGGCGCTGATCTTCGCGCCGAGCGTTCGTCCATGGTTGCACTAAGGTAGGACGGCAGGTCGGACGCCGCAAACCCGCACCAATCCTTACTCTGTCTAACCTCCCTACCTTGTCCTAGGTAAAGGCATACGCGCGCCCGCGCGTGTGTGTGCGCACCCGAGCCCCCGTGTGTGCGCGCGGGCGAAGGTCGGACGAGGTTAGGAGGTTGGACGGATGCCCTATCCGTGCGGGTTTCCGCCGTCTGACCTTTTCCGGTCCGTCCTACTTTAGGTAGGGCGGCCGATCTCTGGTCAGAGCGGAACATCGCCATCTCCTTGCCCTTCGGTTGCTGGCGCCGGCCGATTCCAGCCTACCGGCTCGACGTAGTAATACTCGCGGTCACCGCTGGTCTCGCGTTTCTTGATCCAGCCGAGGCGCTTCATCGCGATGCCGACGCGCGTGCTCATCTGCTTGGCGCTATCGATCTTGCCCGGCTCGATCTTCAGGCAGTCCGACAGGATGTCCGTGATCGCCACGCGCGGCGTCGTGCGTATGCGCAACCAACGCGCGATCAGTGATTGCCACGGGTCGGTAATCTCGCGATCTGCCTGCTCTGGTTCGAACAGGCGCTGCTGCTCCTCGCGTGTCGGATGCCAGCGTGCCCCCTGCTTGCATAAGACTACCGCCTCAGCGAAGAGTTGATCACGGACAGCGGCGAGGCCATCCAGATTGATCGAGTCCACCTCTTCGACTCGCAACGGCCAATAGCGGGTATTGCCGGTGGAGTCCTTGAAGTACTCATCCTGGTTGGTGGTGCCGACGAACACAGTCTGTCTAGGCCAGTCGCGCGGCGCGCGCTCGTAGGGCGCCCGGAAGCGATCTACCTGGCTACTGACAAAAGCCTTCATGCGTGTCGACTCGGTACGATTGAAGGCATCCAGCTCGCCGATTTCATGCAGCCAGCAGCCCTGGATCAACTGGTAGGTATCTTTGTTGTTGAGGTCAAGTGTTGTATCGCCAAACCATTCACCCCCAAGGATGCGTAGTGCCGACGACTTCCCCTTGAATTGCTGTCCTTCCAGAATTGGCATGAAGCGCATCTGACAACCGGGCTGATAGATGCGCACCACCATGCCGATTAAGAACAGGCGGCCGGCCAGCATGGTGTATTCGGTCTTCGTTACGCCCAGGTAGTCGGTCAGCCAGTCATCGAGACGCGATATCCCATCCCAGGTCAGTGCGTCGAGATAATCGCGCACTGGATGAAAGCGATATTCCGTCGCCACCCAGGCAACGGCGGCAGCCAGATTCTCCTGGCTGCGAATCAGCAGCCGTTCCTGCTGCGCCAGCCAGAGGCCCAGGCGCAGATCATCTTCATGCGCCCATTCCGTGCCAGCCACGAAGTCGGCAACGCGGTCCCAGGGCGCCGGCTTGCGTTTGACAATGCGCCGCGCGAAGTCGTCAAGCCACAACGTGCCGGCCCAGGTCGGATGATGCCGCAGGATCAGATAAACGTTCTCGCGGCAATCGATCAGCCGGTCATCTTTCCGCAGCAGCTCACGCCGCCAAGTTTCGGGCCCTGCGCCTGCCAGTTCGGGGGTATGGTTGCCTTTCGCCACCTGCGCGGCGATCGCCGGCAGGCGCATGCTGCCGATGAAGGCACGAAGGGCCTCGGCATCCGTGCCTTCATTGATGGCATCGGCAATATCCCAGCCGTCAGGCCTTACACCCGGCGCCGGGATCTTCACGATGCGCACGCGACCGCCAAGCCGCAGGATCTCGCCGGCGGCCTGTTCCATGGCCTTGATGCCCGGTTGCTCCGACTCGGGTAGGAGGGGCTTTTCTGCCTGTGCTGCCGCCCGTGTTTCCTTGCTCGGCAGGGCGTCTCTTTCAGCCTTGGTGAGCGGCACGCGCTTGGCGTCGGCATCAGGCCAGGCGATCACCTTGCGGCCCGCCAGCGGGCGCCAATCCGCCTTCTTTACGGCCTTGCCGCCGCCGGGCCACGACACCACGGCGAACTCAGGCAGCAGTGCAGCGCCGGCATCGGCGCATTTCTCGCCCTCGACCAGCAACACGGTGGCGTCAGGTTTCGCGACGAGGCGGTCCAGCCCATAGAGCGGTCGCGGCTCAGGAAAGGCCATCCAATGCCACTCCTCGACGCCAGTTGTCTCGTTGCGTGCATAGACCAGCGGGAGGATTTCCTTCCCGCCGGTTGAAGTCTTGAAGCGATAGACGAAGCCCAGCGTCTTGCCTGCGCCATCGCAATAACACCAGGTCTGCTCGGGCAGATCGCGCTTGATATGTGCCTTCGGTGGCTCGCCGGCACCTTCCGGCACGGGCAGGATCGGCACCCATGGGCAGTCGCTCTGATCGCCTTCTCTACCCCGTGGCGGCTTCCGCGCGGCAAGTGCTTGACCGGCCTGCGGGGTGGGAAGCGTATCACCACCCAGAGTCGCGACGGCATCATGGAAGGTCAAACCCTGGTGCTCCATCAGGAAGGCGATGGCATCGCCATGCGCGCCGCAGCCAAAGCAATGATAGAAGCCCTTCGATGGCGTAACCTTGAATGAAGGCGTGTCCTCAGTGTGAAACGGACAGCACGCCTCGTACTCCAAGCCGTTCTTGGTCAAGGGTAGATAACGGCCGATTACGTCGACGATGTCTACCGTCGCCAATAGGGCGGTGGTATCGATCTTCGATCCCCGGGGCAGATCGGTCATTGGTCCGCCTTCGCGCCCTCGGCGAACGCCTCTACCGCCGCAAGCATAGCGTCACGATCCGCCCCACCATGCTGATACATGGCTATGCAAGCACCACAGATCTGTAAGGATATGGCAATGGGAACTACCGCCATGGTTGGGTAAAGCCGAATTTTCCGCCGTGGCTTGCGGGCTACCGTAAAGGGTTTACGACAGCCGGCGCAATTCTGGTTCGGCCGGCCGATATGAAACTCATGTTGAACGCCGGCAAAGGCCGGCAAGACCTCACCGATAGTCTTGCCAGACGGCAAGTCGACCATATTGTGCAACTTGATCACCACAGCAGAAGACTCCGGCGATTGTCTGTGTTGACGGGCGGTAACAGCGCCAGCAAATCATCATGGCATGGCAACACAGTCGGCAGCACTGCCACAACATCGGCGGGGCCTAGGCGCTCTCCCACGAAATCGGATAGTTGCTTGGCCAACGTTTGCACGGCGGGCCAGTGGTGTTGGAGGATAGCCCTGGCCAAGTGCTGGGCCTCATATTTCGAGGACGTCTCACCATCGCAGTGTTTGGCGAGGATTCCGCCCGCAGCGTCATGGTCCGTGCAACTCACGGTCAGGTAGCCATCCAGGGGATGTCCATGCAGCACCAACTCCGCCTGCATGCCCGCGTAAAAACCCGCGGCGAAAAGTAAAGCCGCTTGCTTCCGGATCGTCGAGGTCGAGTTTCCAGCGCTCGGCAACCGATTACACCGTGCAATTTCCTTCCTATCTAGAATCACGCAGCTACTATTAGGCGACCCTTCCGGCAATACCACTGCTGACGCCACCGGCAAACCAAGTAGAGCAAAGACAACGGCGTGAGCAGCCTCGTGATGGGCGATGGTAAATATATCTCGGTCATAGCTGGGAAGAGAAATCGGCGGCCGAAAACGGCGCCACTGCGCGCGGCTGATAGCGATGCAAGGCGATGCTCTGTTGATAGGGTTCATAGTCACCGCGGAGTGGGTGTCGGGCTTAAAGGAGGGCGCATGGAAAGTATCCCCCGGCTGGTATTCGGCTTGCGCCTGTTGTATTTCCGGCTCTCTGCCCGACATTGATCTTGACGGGCAGGGTTAAAGGTCGCGCGCCGCGACCGCCAGGCCATTCGGGATTGAGTACTTTTTCCTGAAGGCCTCGATGGCGGCAAAATGCTCAGAGTCTTGCGGTGGCACAAATACCGTCACCAACATGTCTCTCCACTGAATGTCATGACGATCCGTAACACGCCCCTCGCTGGAATGAAGTATCGCGGCGTGAATTTCGAGCAATTTCTGACGCAACTTGGCATCGCCACGAATGACCTCGCCCAATGACCCAATCGTCTCCCCGCACAAATCATCAAGCGCACGGATCATCGATGTACGCGCCAAGTTGAACTCCACGAGCATGTTCTTGCCTGCGCCGCGCGCCACTTCAATTTGCTCCTGTGTTGCCGCGTACTTCTCGCGCAATTCCTGCTCACGTGCTCTGGCGGCGGCGAGCTCTGCGTCACTGGCAATGCCGCGAATTTGCAGTTCAACCATCCTTCGAGCTTCGGTTGCCGCGGCATGCAACTGCTGCAGACAGAGGGTGCTTTCCTTAGACAGTTGTTCGACACGTTCGGCGACCCGCTGTTGTTGTTGCAGCAGGGCGCCATGGGCGGCGTTAGCGGTGGTGAGCTTTTCTTGTTTGGTGCTCATGTCTTGTTTCCTTTGTGGGTTGAACTACATAGAAATGCCGGTGCGACCTGGCATGGTTATGGTTGACGATCGTCAGCCGAAGATATGCGCCATGGACCCGCCGCGCATCCGGGCCTCGGCTATGCCGGCGGTGGCGGCCTGGGTGATGTTGGGTAGGAGGTTCATGATCTCTGCGCGAACGGTCTGCTGCACACCGGTGGAGATGTAGATGTGCTGAATAATCGGCTGGCTGCCGCCATCCCTGTTCTGCGAAGCAGGGATGATGCGTTCGCCACGGTGGACTTTGGCGATCATGTCGCGCGGTACGTAGTCGGTGCCGACATCGAAACTAAACAGATTTTTCACCCACCCGAGCATCGACCCGCTCGATGTAACCGAGCCATCTGGATTCGGGCCTACTCCACCTGACCCAAAGAGGCCGCTGAAACCGCCCGCCGAGGCGAACGGCTGCATGATTTTTTGCCGGATCTCGATGCGCGCCATGTCGCTGATGATCGATTCTGTCAGCGCGCGCCATTCGAGTTTGCCGGTGGTGACAAAACCCGTCAGGGCATCTTCCATGCCGTGATAGGCACGGGTCGTCACGTCTTCGGTGAATTTGGCGACGTTGACGAGTTCTTCGCCGTATTTGCGCAAGGATTCGTTGGCGCCGTATTCCCAGGAGGCGTTGAGGCGGTCCTGCGCAGTCTTTTCCGCCGCCAAGGAACCCAGAATCGCCGGTGTCGCGGCGTCGCGCGTGCGCGCCAGCTCGGTGCGTTTCCGGTAGATTTCGTCGACGCGGCGAGACTCTTCTTCATCCAGCTCGACATCGCCAATCTTGGCCAGATCCTCGTTGATCTTTTTGACCGCTTCCTGGTAATCCTTCTCGACCGCACGCAGCGCCTGCAGTTGTTTCACCTCATAAGGCGTTTTGCCAAGTTCCAGTATGCGATTTGCGCTATCGTCCGAGAATTGCACCTGTTTGAATTTGAAATCATTCGCTGTCTTAACCGCGCCGGCATCGGCAATGGCAATCTTGTCAAGCACCTTGGCGCGCAACTCATGTGCTTGCGCCGATGCTTTAAGAACATCTATTTCTTTTGCCAAGGCGAGTGCCGAATCCTTGGTCCCTTTGGAGAACTCCTTGGCCGGGCCTTGCCCCACATTCAGGAGTTGCCTGCTGAATTCACTGACGTCGCCGCTGGCGACCGTCAATTGCTGGCGCAGGTTGGCCAGGTAGGCGGATTCCCGGTCGTTGGCTTCCTTGCCGAGCAGTTCGTTGGCTTTTTGCAGCGCTGCACGCTCCTTCAGGTAGATGGCGGTGGCGCTATCGAAGGCCGGCCAATCGGGGCCGGGACCGCCGATGGTGCCGGTCGAGGTGCGCTTGGATTGGTCGCCGCCGACACCAGCCAAGGCAAGGCCGCGCTGGCCCACTCTGATCTCTTCAACCGCGATCTTATATCCCAGGTTTTTTTCGCCGAGCCAATCCAAAGCCCGCTCGGCGCGGGAACCGCCCACCCGGATGTCGTTCAACAACATGGCGATGCCCGTCAAACCCGGCAGGAAATGGGTCGCAATGCTCATGCCGGTTTCTTTACTGTGCAGGGACATCTCGGCGAGCTCGTCGTTGTACTTGTGCGCCAGAGGCGCCAACAAAACCATCCGGCGACCATATTCAGCGGATTTTTCGGCGGTTTCTTTTAGCGCCGCGCTGCCCATGTTGAGCATCGGGATCATCTCCATGCCGAACTTGCCGAATATCTTGACGGCCAGGGCGGTTTTCTGCACGCCGTCCGGCATGGCCTCGAACAGATCGGCTAATTGGATCAACGCACCGTTGGAGTCCTTGGCGTCGACGCCGACCTTGGCCAGCACCGCGCTGTTCGCGACCATGAACTGCGACAGTCCCTTGACGCCCTTGGCCACCGATTCGATGCTGGCGCCGGACTGATCCGCGGCGAGAGTCCAGGTGGCGAGGTTCTGTGCGTTGATGCCGACCTTTTGCGACAGGGCGTTCACGTGATCGCCGAGATCGATGGAGGACCTGATGGACGCTATAAGACCGGCTGCGATACCGGTGCCACCAACCACACCTAGGAGCTTCGTATAGACACTGGAAAGGCCGCCCAGCGACGATTGAACCGCAGCAAATGCCTCCTTGGTGTCGTCTTTCGCCGTTATGACGATAGTGGTTGCTGAGTTGTTACTCATGATTTTTCCTTTGACGTGGATTCACCGCGGTATGTGCAAACGTGTGCACCGCCTTCTTGACTGCAATGGATTGCGGTGAGCTTCTTTCTTGCCCAGCGGCGCTGGGAGCGGTTGCCGGCGGCGATGATGTCTTCCTGGGAGACGGCGCTCATGTTGGCGGTAAGATTTTCACTGATGCCGCCGAGGCCTCCAGGATGGTTGCGATAGAGGCTCATTGAGTGACATCACCGGCGAGTGATTTCCTGATTTCCCCGACGTTCCAACGCGTGCAGCCTGGTGAGAATTTCCGGGGTTTTGGGATGCGGCCCAATGCGCTATCGTTCCATACGCTCGCGCGGCAACGGCCATAGAGGACCATCAGCACCTTGACGTCGACGTAGGCGTCGTTCGGCAAGTCTGCAAAATGTTTCGCCGCAAACGGTACGGATGCGGCGGTCATTTCTGTTTCCCGGAATCAACGATGCGCTGGAAGGCGTCAGCCGGCCACAGCAAGCGGCCATTGGGCAGCCTGGTGGGCGTAATACCGTAATAACTCTGATTCCTGGAGAGAGCAGCGCGGAGGCTCTGCGGCTGGATGCCCAGGCGCTCGGCTAGGGCGGAGGTGGTTTGTTTCATGACGTAGCTCCTTTCGGATACCGCGTTTGTCGCGGCTCTACGTCGTATTGTGTTGATTTAGATTCTGTTTGGGGTTCCAATAATTACCAGTAATTATTGGAACCAATCATGGTGATTTGTCGGCCAGAAAGGAATCCCGCTTGGACAGGACTTGCTGCAAGAGTTTGGTATATTCATCGACCATCAGTACTGGATTCGCCTTATCTCTTCGATCAATTATTCCACCAAAACCGTCCTGGTAGCGCGCGTGATAGGCAAGGAGCTTAGCCTTGTCACCGTAAGCACGCTTATATGTGTGGACATCGTGCGAGGTGACCACAAAGTCCGCTGCAATTTTCCTCGCGGCCGGCGCGCTCTTTTTCGTGATGATCATCTCCCGCCAGAACGCGATAGCAATCGCGAGGTGTCTCTTATTTTCCCTGGGCGGGGCGCCGGGCCCATGCTTAACATCCGGTAGCCTTGAAGACCGATGCGCCTCAAGTGCGATTTTTCCGAATAGCTTCAGTATGTCTGGCGGCGGATTTATTCCATAGGCAAGCATTTCCGCGATAATGCCAAACAACTCACGCGCTGCCTTCTCCGGCCTTTTGAATTTTGGGTCTGTGATAATCTTGACTAAAATCCGCAAGAACTTGGTATCTTTAAGTATGTCGCACAGCGCCTGGTAACGTACCTGGTCCTGCACTTGGGCAGGATCGATAATTGGCGCCGCATGTGGCAAAGGTCTTTTGGTCGCAGGCACGGGCGTCACTCGCCACGGTTGAGGTAAGCGATCCCGTCCTCAATTCCAGAAATAAGCTTTCTTGCAGTGCTGTTCGAGAGCTGCACGGTGTACCTGTTCGTGCCGGTGTTTTCCTCATTCACTTGCCCCATGCGGAGAAACAGTTCGCCGCCATGCGTGAATACCTCGACCTGGCGCCAGGGGGTCGGAGCATCACCAGCCTCAGGCCTGACGGTTGGCAGTCTTTCGTCAAAATTAGAATTCGCACCCATATCTGCCTCCCTGTATATTCATTACATCAATGCCCGCATGACCGCCTTATGGTCCTTGGCGATCACGTTCAACAACACCAGCGCCGGGCCGGCCGGGGAGCGGTCGCCACGTTCCCAATGCCGTAGCGTCGCCACCGAAAACCCGAAGCGGGCGGCGAACTGTTCCTGCGTCATGCCGACACGCTGCCGCAGTTCCTTGACGTCGATGGCCTGCGGCTGGAATACCCGCACACCCGCGCCCGCCCTGATGCCCTTGGCGTGCCCGATGGCCTCGGTCAGCCCTTGCCTGATGCTCTCGAATGCCTTGCCCATGTCTCAGTCCTCAAACCATGCCGATATCAGGATATCCACCAGGTCCGCCAGATCGTTGCGCTCCGCCTTGCTGAGGTTTGGCCGTTCGTTCTTGGCGAACAGGGTCAGCAGGTAGAGCGGCATCGCGTCGCTATGGACGTAGTAGATCACTCTCACACCGCCGCTTTTACCTCGGCTGCCGCGCGCCCATCGCATCTTGCGGACGCCGCCGGTGCCTTCGATCAGATCGCCAGCTCTCGGATGCGCCGCCAGATATAAAACGAGGTCGCTACGCTCATCCGACGACAACAGCTTTTCTACCTGGCGGATGTATTCCGGGGTTTCGGCGACGGTGTAGAGCATGATAGCGCCTAATCCAATGGATTACAACTAGCGAGTTGCCGCACCAGGCTGACGAAAGATGCCAGTGTTTCGGGAATCAGCCAAGGCGCGGCAAGCCGGTTATACGAGGCTCGCTTCACCCTCGGCAAGAACCTCTTCCATATCCTCTCGACTGCATAGGGCGACCATGAGGTTCACTCCCATTTTGTTTATTAGAGTTCCCAGGTCGCGATATTTATTTCCCAAGCCACTTGTTCCGACTCTCACAGAGGCTGCCATCACAGCAAACTCGCGGTCTTGTTCAATTTTCTTGCATAAATCTGCCCCTGAGAACGTCATGAATATCAACGCTGCCCGCCGCATCACCCCATTACGCTTTATCAATTCGTCCTCGACAATATCTACCTCTTGATTGGTGAGAATAGGCGGGGACAATTCGAGCATTTTATAAAGACGGTTTGCGAAGACATCTTTGTCCATCGTGTTTGCCTCGATCTGCGCCAACTCTTCTGGCGTCCATTCCATTGGAGATGTTGCCGGTGTCTTGGTAACGTGGGGTGTCTTGGAGCTGCGTGTAGAATCGTTTTTAGCCATGATGTGAATTTCCTTTTCACGTTGTGGTTAGGCGGGCTTGGTGTTGTTGTCACTTCGCCCGCCGCTTTGCCTGAGTCCGTCAGGCAGCGGTGTTGCTTTTGCGCACGCCGACGGGAATCACCTTCCCGCCGGTCTTCCATTCATCCAGCAGATCGGCCCACTGCTGCATCATCTGCCGCCGTTCTTCGAGGTAGTCGGCGCGGTTGTATGCGCGCCGGATCGGGTCACGGTCTTCGTGGTCAAGTTGCTTCTCAATGACATCGTAGCGGTATCCCATCTGGTTCAGATTCGTCGACGCAGTAGTTCGCGTAGCATGCGGCGAATATACAAAATCGAGGCCTAGGCGGGCATGCACTTTCCCCAACGTGCCGGAGACCATGGGCTCTCCAGATTTGTCTCGGTGGGCAAAAAGATAGCCGATGCCGCCAGTGAACGCCTTCCACACTTGCAACCTTTCCACGGCTTGGCGCGGCAACGGAACGATATGCGGCGGCAGATCTGCATCCTTCTTCTTAAGCCTGGAACGGGGGACCGTCCAAGCAGCCGCATCCAGATCGAAATCATTCCAATGGGCGGTCACCACTTCCTCCGGCCGTAATATGGACCACCACAACAACCAATATGCCAACACAGTCTTTGGGTCACCACGGTAGGCATCTATCGCGCGGAGAAAATCGCCGACCTGCTTGGGTCGCAAGGGAGTCTTATGGGCGACTCTCACCGCTGCGGTCAGGACCTCCCGCAGTGAGCCGGCGGGATTACTATCGGCGCGGCCGGTGGCGATCGCGACATTGAAAACGCTGGCGACGTAATGCCGCAACCGACGCGCGACAGTCGGGCTTCCCACGTCGCGGATCCGCGCCCCCCTGCCCGTCTTCTTTTCACTGCGCGCCGGCTTCTCGGCCCGGCGTAATACGTCGAGGACGTGCATCGGGGTGATCTCCCGCACCGGGAGTGGCCCCAGGTACGGCAGGATATGGAACTCGATCTGTGCCAGGCGGTTGCGCTTGGTCGACGCCGCCCAGGTTCGCGAAGCCACCCATTCATCGAAGATCGCACGGAAGGTCTGTGCATTCTGGTGGACCGCTCGAATGCGCTCCAGCTTCTTTTCCTGGCTCGGGTCCTTGCCCTGCGCCAGCAGCTTGCGCACTGTGGTCAGCGCCTCGCGAGCTTCGTCACGGCCTAGCTCCGGATAACGCCCGAGGGTGTAGACGTTTTCCTTGCCGGCAAAGCGGTAACGGTAGCGCCAAGCTTTTGACTTGGCCCGGACATCCAGGTAGAGCCCGTCGCGGTCAGTCAGGCGGTAGGGCTTGTCCTTCGGCTTTGCAGCCTCGATTTCGGTTTTGGTCAGGGACATCGCGGGTTCCAAAAACGTTACCCACATGCCAGACTGGGTAACAGGTAGGTTTACCCGCTACGTTACACATTTTTTTCGCAAACCGCAAGCCTTGACTCAGGAAGTATCAAGGCGTCTCAGTTCGTATCAATTGCCTGTTACATCATTCACTTACTGGATATTGGCCGTCTGCGAACAAGACATCCTGAAACCCAAAGAGACGCATATTTTTAATTCGCATCGGATACAGAATCCCCTCCAGATGGTCGCATTCATGCTGCACCAAGCGCGCATGGAATCCCTCCACCTCATGCTCAAAACGCCGGCCTGTTGCATCGAATCCAGAATAGTGGAGCCGGCTCCAGCGCGGC
>Ga0163199_1001481_pt1 | contig 14632 bp, 13 predicted proteins | sample PL_2010_150m_FD_113537 | JGI IMG/M metagenome (GOLD analysis project Ga0163199, IMG submission 113537) | Freshwater microbial communities from Powell Lake, British Columbia, Canada to study Microbial Dark Matter (Phase II) - PL_2010_150m | ecosystem: Environmental > Aquatic > Freshwater > Lake ... | reverse complement strand
TTCTTCCGGAGTTCTTCGGGGTAGCCATGATTGAAGCACATGTCGGTCCCCCTTCTTCACCGCTGTCAGGAAGCGATGCCGGGATTTCCGGCATTCAGTCGCCTGCCAGGTCATGCGGTTCTCGTCCGTGAAATTCGACCCTGCCACTTCGTCTGCGCCGCCGATCGATCAACCATGTATTCTCTGACCAGTTTCTACTCGACGCCAGAATTCGCATTCCTATTGAAGCTGGTCTGTTCTGTTATCGCTGGAAGTCTGATTGGACTCGAACGCTACCAAAACGGCCATCCTGCTGGAATGCGAACATTTGCGATCATCAGCCTAACATCAACGCTTTTGACGGCAAGCTTGACGGAGGGGGTGTACGGAAACTTGATGGGTCAGGGGGACATGGGCGCCTCGCGAGTCATTCAGGGAATTCTGCAGGGCATTGGTTTTATTGGCGCAGGAGTCATCGTTCGCGAAGGATTCTCTATAAAGGGTCTGACGTCGGCGGCAAGCATTTGGGTCGTGGCGGGAATCGGAATACTTATTGGAACTGGTGAATATTTCCTAGCCTTTTTTGGTGCACTTTTTACTATGCTGATTTTGGTCGCGTTTAAGGAAATTACGCTGACCTCCCGTCGCAGCTTCAGCGTCATTGAAGCAAAGTTTGCAAATGGGGCCGTTCCAGAAGAGGAACAGCTTTGTGAGCGGTTCAACAGTTACGGCTTTAATGTGACGAGCATCGCTTTCAAGGGAGCTAAGAGCGAAGCAATGCAGGTTAAAGCTCACGTATGGACGAGCGAAAATGCTCCAAGAGCAAGAAGCCGTTTGACGAAGGAATTCATGAAAGATCCCGACATTGCAGACTTTTCGGTAAAACCCGTTAGGGAATAGCCGCTGGATCGGTACCTGCGGTGGCCCAGGGGACGCTTACTGGAAGTAAAAATCCAACGGCGGCTATACCGCAACGAGTTCGGGGCGTCATCTGTCCCTGGTCGGCCAGTTGGCGGCAAACCTTACTTGCGCGCTTCCGCGGATGGTGTTTGGAATGACACCCTCCTTGCCGTTCAATCATACTGACGACACCGTCGTACCACTGTTAATGCATGTGGGGCTGATCAACTGCGGTATCTCGGCGACTACGGTCGAACATCCCACCGAAGATGCTCAGACTGCCAAATATGCGGTCGAGTTGGCCTAGCACCCAGGTTTCCTCTCTTCAAGTTTGGCGAGCAGCCAGCGGGCAAATGCACGCAACTGCTGATTGCGAAGTAGCAAGGCACCGGATTTGGTTGCACCCAATGCAATCCAGAGCCGACCGAGCGCCATAGCCGGGACAGGAGGTGCGCTGACGGTGGCGCTCTTCATTCTTTCGTTTGATTGCCAGAGCCAATCGACCGCTTCTGCAAGTCGTTTGTTCTCGAGAGCGAGGGCTGCCAGCTCGCGCCCTAGTCCGAGGCTGATTGGAAGCCGGGGGGCAGCTTTTCTCAGTTGATGGGCCTCGTCGAGAATTGTCTGGCAATTATCAATTGTTCTTTCCCAAGACAATTTTGAAGTGGAAAGCGATTTGCACTCCTCTGACATCTCTCGCAACCGTTCGGGCTCGGAAATCAATCTATCAAGCGCATCTACGTACTCTCGAAGTTCACTGTCACCATGGGAAATCAGAAAACCGGCTTGTTTCGTTACAATTTCATCTTGACCGCCAACCTTTGCCACTACGGGAACGACACCCGCTCCCAATGCTTCCAAGAGCGCAATGGAGATTCCTTCATATTTTGACGGCATCAACAGGATATCTGAGGCAGTTAGAATCTCCAGCCACCTACCATGCGCAACCGTGCCGAGCATCCGAACCTTCGTGCTTAAGCTGTACCGGGACAACAGCGCTTCCAATTCATCCCTCAGTTCCCCATCCCCCACTACTAAAGCAGCAAACTCGAGTCCGCGACCAGACACGGCCCCAAATATTTCCGCAAGCAGAGCCGGGCGCTTTTGTGCGCATATGCGTCCGGCGAAGACGATCACCGGCAGATCTGGCGGAATCTGCAACTCCGCGCGCACGCGACGTCTGATTGCGTCGTGATCACCCGTATCTCGTGCCTCAAGACCCGAGTACAAGACTCTAATTCTGCTGCCATCGGCACCGCGGCTCTGCATCCACTCGGACAGATGTTGGGTCGTCACGATGTTCAGATCCAGGGCTTCCTGGTAGCCAACGCCAAACCGCGGGTGCCCCCCGTTTAGCCAATCAGGCTCTTCGACATGACACATATCCAAGAACGCGACTTCTGGAAAGTTGGCTCTAAGATACGGCAGAAGCTGATAGCCAATGGTGCTCGCTGAAATCAGAACAGTATCGATCTGCCGTGACTCGATTAAGTATGCAAGAAACCTCGGATAATCCACTGGCTGGAGAAAATTGGGTAGCACAAAGACATCGGTGGTCAGGCGAGAGAACTCATGCTCCCATCCGTGGTCTGCGAGCAATGTGGCGCATACCGTGATTTCATGTCCCTTCCCGACCAGCCCTTTTGTGAGTTCCAGATTGACGCGATCGGCACCGCCGGTCACCATCCACGGAACTAGGAACATCACGCGGCGACCAGTCGGATTCGCTAACAGTGGATTGCTCACCCGTGAATTCCGCCCTATAGCCTCATATGGCATGGGGTGACGCCGGGCGGGTTCCGGGAATCGCTTTTCCAGGACTTCGTACTTCCGGTGCATCAAGGCTTCAAATTCGCGGTTAACAGACCCCGACCGCATGATCTGCTCATAGCGGCCATCGTCGCGCTTTCGATACCACTGGAGAAATTCTTGAAGCGTATAGCCCCAGTGTCCTGCTGATGCCATCCGCAGCCAGAAATCCCAGTCTTCATGACCAAGGCGGATGGACTCATCGAAGCCACCACAGTCTGAATATGCGTCACGCCGAATTACAGAAATCGGTGGTCCTACGTTTGCCTTTAGGTGCACCTTTCCTCGCTCAAAGCCAGCCGCGTGCAGGAAGTTCTTGTCGCCAAAGACCACGCTGTAAGAGTTACAGAAGGCGAACTCAGGATTCGAATCGAGAAACCAAACGCACTTTTCCAGATAAGTGGGCTCAATCAGGTCGTCGCTATCGAGCATGCAAAGATACCGGCCCACGGAGTTTCGAACGCCATGGTTACGGGCTGCACTTGGCCCCGCATTGCCCTGCCGAATTACCTTGATCCGTTCATCTTTGGATGCCACGTCTGCAAGCCTAGCGACCGATTTGTCGTCGGTGGATCCATCATCCACGATAATCCACTCCCAGTTCTGAAGCGATTGCGCCTGCAAAACCACAAACGATTCAACAAACAGCTCCTCGGTGTTGTAGTAGGGGGTAATTATCGAGACATCAATATGCTTTTTGACGGAGTCGTTTCGCCTGTAGATACTTGGGCCGCGTCGTCGCGCAGGTGTGTCACGGAAATCGGGAGCGACAAGATTGACCATAGCGTTCGTTGAGAGAAAAATTACCGTTATCAGCAAGCCTGCGCTTGGGAGTTGGAATCGAGGGAGATGTTGGTTCGTCGGTCCCGAAGTCTGAGGATGGGCTTCTCGATAGCGAAGTACGTCAGGGACGCCAGCAGATACACCATCGCCAGGAAAATCGGATAAGTGAGCCATGGATTGGGGTAAATGGCGTCAAATAACCCGAGACGGCGGAAAAGACTCATTCCAAGCGTGAATGCGACAACGTGTCCGAGGTACATGGAGTAGGAGATCAAGCTCGTGTACTTTATGAATCTGTTGAGTAATTTGAGGCGGGTTGGCGCGAGCCTGGTAAATGTGGGTATCAAGCCCGCGAACACAAAGGCGACAATCGAAAAATAGACAACCACGAGGCCTCGTGTTTCAGGCATTCCGAAGTATCGGAGCCTGATAAAGGCCATGCATCCGATTGCCAATATGAGAAATAGCCAGCGTAATTCCGCGAGTTTAGCAAACAGCGTCCTATGCCATCGGCTGATATAGGCGACCAATACCCCGAAACCTATACTGTCCAGCCTAAAGATGACTACGTGTCTAATGTTTGGGTCAAGATTGTCAAACGCCCCATGAGGGTCAAACAGGAGAAATCTAAGGACCGGAGGTACAAGCAAGAAAAGCGTAATCGCAACAGCTACCGCTGTGCGCGGTGTCCTTCCCAGGCCAATCGACAACAAGATCAACAGTGGAAATAGAAAGTAGAACCATTCTTCTATCGTCAGACTCCATGTCAAACTGAAGAACTGGGGCATCGGCCATGCAAAATTCTGGACAAAAACAAGGTAGGACGCCTGAGCGGTGAGGCTAGAGGCACCATGCCAATACATTTGCAACTCGACGAAAAAGAAGAAGAAATATAGTGGAAGCGTCCTCATCCAGCGGCGATACCAAAACCGCAAGATGCCGCGTTCGATCTCCTCAGGCCATCGTGCGGATTCCGTCAAGAGTATCCGACCAATCAGGAAACCGCTCAAACAGAAGAACAAATCAACGCCAAAGATCGCGACAAATCCCGTCGCGGCAACAAACACGTTTGGTGAAGAATGGAGGAGAAGGTGCCCAAGAACGACCGAAAGAATCGCTATGGTTCTGCATACGTCCAAACCAAACATGCGGTCGTGCGTGTGCATGACCTCAACGGGCTCCGCGTTGCCAATACTCATGGTCGACCTATGAGTGAATTCTCACTGAAGTCGAAAGTACGCGACCACGTCACATTGCAACATCGCCCGTTCGGCATGGTGAACTGCCCGAGACTGACTTCCTTTGGCCGGAAATCACTAAAATTCTTGTGATAGACACAGCTTCGAATTCCATTCGTCGTGGACTCCTTGGCCTTCTCCTGTGCCAAGTAAAAATCCAAGTTGACCATATCAGAGAGCGCCCTGACTCGCTTTGAGACAGTATATATATGCAGAAAGAACTTATCTTGATACTTGGATACGTCGCAATTGGGAAATACGAGAGTCAGCCCTCTTGCGTCAATATGGAGCTGCAACGCGTCTGCCACTACTTCGGTTGTCAAGATACCGTTCGGTGGGATAACTTCGACTAGGGGATCAGACGAATTCCGGCCTTGGTGTCTGACTATTACCACGGCGGCGGCAGCGATGGCCGCAAAACATGCCACGGCGATCAATGCTCTATTGTTGGTTCTCATAAAGTCTTCATCACGTTTGCCATATTCATTCTTCTAATTCAACAAGCGTGCCACATTGTTCGTGAAGCTAGTCATCAAGAAGTGCTTTTCGTAAACCATTCGTCCTGCTGCCCCAAGAATCGATAACTCGGCCGGGTGATTCAGGAGCCACAGCATTCGCTCTGCAAGCTCGGCGGCAGACTCGCTGGTGAACATCAATCCATCTTTCTTGTCTTCTAATAGGTGGGCTTGTCCGATAGCGGATGAGCACAAACACACCCTTGAAAACATTAGTCCTTCGGTAATGGAGATGGGCATCGTATCCGCTCGTGAAGCGGAAACCACGACGTCAGTCTCGGAATAGAGATCCCGTAACCGTTGAAAGGGCACATTGGAAATACACTCAACTTCGGGGATTGTCCGAGCTCGCGAACATATTCTTTCGTAAAACTGTGCCGACCAATCGTTGTATGGAGATCCGATAATTCGGAATATCGCATTGCGACGGTTCTCTCCTGGTAACTGTTCAATGGCATCCAGAAAGATGTCTTGGCCTTTACGTGGTTCCACCGACCCAACGAGTGAAAAGACCATCCGACCGGACCAATTCGCGCGATGTGGCGCAGCTAGATCGTCGCAGCCGTACAACAGCAAGTGCAATCTCTCCTTTGGTGCATGTTGCGATGCCGGCTGAAAACAAAGCGGGCTGCCCAGCCAAATTGCTTCACAAGAGTTGAATAATGATGCCAAGTCGGGGGCGAACCTCTCAGCGACGTAGGAAAACCCTTGGTCCACTTCGTGTATCCACCATGTCATGCGCTTCGCCGAGTCCTTGAAGTTGCGAACGAATGGAAATGATGCCAAGGGAGTGACGATTACTCTTTCAAATCCGGCCACAAATTCGGTGATTGCAGACGAGAGCTCGGGTGGCTCAAATAGCGTGGGATATACTATGACCACGAATCCCTCCTGCCTGAATTCCTCAGCCATGGGTCCGGCAAGCGGCGTGATTACTACTGGCCGAACACCATAGAGGCTGAATATAGCCCTCGCGAGATAAAGCACCGCTCGTGGCGCACCCGAAAGTGAAACTTCATGGAGCACCAACAAGATTCGCTGACTGCTTTCCATATCCATTGCCAACGGCTCATTCCTGGCCACCGACTTTTCAGGGACAACCGTCCGGTCTTGACGCTTAAGGGCATTGCGCATAAATGCATAGGAGGGGGATACCAGCCGTCGCTGGACAAACCTCAACGGCCTGGTAACTACCCAACTTTTTGAGCCAAGGAACTGGGCTCGTTCTGAGAGAAGCGCCGAGATATTGGCGTCCCGTTCGGCTTGAAGTTGGAACAACGATGCGACAGTCTCAACTGACTGTTGGTGCCGGGAGGCCAAATCATTGATGACTCGTTCGCGCTCTCCAGCCAACTGTTCCCATGCTAGGCGCTGCCCTTCGAGCCAAGCATTTCCCGCACGTAAGTCATCTCGTTCCGCCGTCAATGTCTTGACCCGCTCTTCCATATCGCGGGTCAATTTCTCCCATGCATCGCGCTGATCGATCAGCCAGGCGTTATTGGCGCGCAGTTCTTCCACCCTGGCGTTGGTACCTTCCAATTGGGCGTTCGAATCCTTCAACTGATCCCGCAACCAATTCGATTGCTCTCGCGCCCAATCCTCTTGTTCATCCATGGCCCGATTCAATGATCGGATTTGATCCTCCTGGTCCGCAACAGTCTTCTTCCACGCGTCACGCTGCTCCGTTAACCACTGGTTGTCCGCTGTGAGCTGAGCAACGCGCCTGCTGTCGCCGCCAGTTAGCTTTTGCCGCCGGACGAAAGCATTGCGGGCGACCACAAGACGGTTCAGCAATGGATCATCACTATCCGCTACGACCCAATTCACGCCGAGTCGCGATAGAAACTGTTGGAATTCTGCCGGCAATGAACCGGCGACCGCGAGACTTAGTTGCGTAGGCTGCTTCTCGAGAATCGCGACAAACGTTTCGACGTCCGACAACAGCCCTTGATCGCCAAGGACGTCAACATAGCGATCCTGGGTGGCCCTTAAAGCCCCATTCGTTTCGACGCGTCGTTGCCGAAAGAGGAAGTAGGCGAATACGGCAGCACGTTCAATGTCCTCCCGCTGCTTGCTCTCAGAGATTGTATTCTGTCCGTGAAAGCGATACCTCAAGAGGGGCTTATCGAGAAAGAATATGCGCCTGTTTCCGAGAACAAGGCGAAGGCAAAATTCAAGGTCGTGGGTATAGCGCAGCGGCGAAAAGTAGCCTATCGATTCGAACACTGAACGCCGAATGAACAGATTTGAGGTGGTTACCAGAAAGTTTGCGTTGAAGAGTGCAAGCGCCAATTGCCCCTCCAGCTTATAAAATGCCAACGCGTCGTCGTACCACAGATTGGGTACTTCTCTGTCCTGCTCGTCAACGGACAGTATCCTTGTGGTCACAACATCCACTGACGAGTCGGCGTCAACGACGGCTAAACATTCGGCAAGACGATTTGGCGCGTAGCAATCGTCGGAATTAAGGATTGCCACGAAGTCCCCAGTCGCCCTCAAGACCCCTGCATTAAGGGTATGGTGTGTGCCTTGATTAGGCCATGCCCAGAAGATTATGTCGGGGTGATTCTGACTGTATTGTCGGACAACATCCCCCGAGCCATCTATGGAACCATCGTCAATAACTATTATCTCGGTGGGACGAACAGTCTGCGACAAGACACTAACGATCGCCGCCTCAATGTATTTCACATGGTTATAGAGCGGAATCACCACCGACACCGTTGAGATTTGACTCATAAGATCATCTGAGTGACATTGGTATGCCCGGCTTCCCCGCTAGTGGAGAATTTCCTGCGCGGGGCGTGCTTGACGTCATTGTCAGGTTGGGACAATTGGAATAACTCGCATGATACTTGATGGATAGAGGGATGCCCCTCAAATTTGGCGTGTCCAATGTACTTGCGATGTTGGCTCAATCGTTAGTCGCACAGTAAGCGCCCGGGGAAGTCATCTATCATCCGGCTTGGCGATGGTCGACTTCGCGTGTATTACAACTCGCTCAAAACGATAGGCAGGGGCGCGACCCAACCCGAGATCCGCAGCGCCGTCTCGCAGGACGGTGGGCTGACGTGGCAGAGTGACGTTGGCTGGAGGTTGTCACCCGCATTGCGGGCGCTCATACGGCCATCGATGCCAATGGTGTGGCGGATGCCGTTCCGGTGCTCTTGCCAAATGGCACGACTCGTCTTTATTTCAATACCGTCTGTACAGGCAGCGGGGTGCCGGGCAGCGCCTGCACAAACACGCTGTTGAGCGCCCTTTCCGGTCCTGCAGTTAACGTCAACGCCTTAGTCTCGGGGCCGCCGACCAGCCGGAGCATTGCTGTCGCGGTTAGCAGAAGACGAGGCAACTCACAAGGTGTCCTTGTCCTTCTTCCCCAACTCGGTGGCACCGGAACGGAGGAGCGAGTGGGAATTCCAAAACCGCCATCTGCGGTTGAGTACTCAAGGACTACAAGCAGAAACCGAAAAAGTTGAGGCGTAGTTAATTTGGCGAAGTGCAGAGAGCCAACATAACATCCAACAGGCCCATGCGATCGGACCGCGGCAGTTCGCGCTCACGCCGACTGCTGATCTGTATGTCGGTGTCCGCTCAATTAACCCTCGCCGTCTGCATCCGGCCGAAAGTGAGCCTTGGCTTACTTCCCGGCAAGCAAGAGACTCCCGACGTCCCGGATGAAACTGGCCCAGTGCTATCGGCAGTCCTCCAGGAAGCATTCCGGAGTAAGGATACGCAATGCCAGCGTCTGCGCGATGATCCGGTGGCGAGCGAGTTTCAACAAAGCCTTGTCGCTGGTGACGATGAGTCGCGCCGCGCCATTGCACGCCAGCTCCAGAAATTTCTGATCGTCGCGATCCGAACATTGCGGCAGCGGCAGGCAGGCGACCTGCGCGACGGGCTCAGCGATGCCGGCATACTCCGAGAGGATTTCGCGCTGCGTCTGCGCGTTCAGGCTGAACTCCGGATATCCGAGCACGCGCTCGAATTCAGCCATGCATGCAACATTCGTCAGCGCGGTCCAGGACCCGTTTTCAACGGCGGCGCGTAAAGGCCGATAACGACTGTCGGCAAACACCCACAGCGATAGCAGCACATTGGTGTCGAGGACCATGCGCCGCGCCGACGACGCAGCGGCGTCAACTGGCGTCAAGCCTTCTTCTTCTGTGTATCCAGACGGAACTTGACGAAGGACCCCGGTGCGCCTTCGAGTACCTTCAGCTTGCCTTTGGCCGGATCGCGCGCCGGCACCTTAGTATCGTCAATGGCGGTGATCCACTTGTTCCAGTCGGTCCACCACGAGCCTTCATGCTGTTTTGTTCCGGCGAACCATTCGTCCGAAGTTGACGGCAGGTTCTTCGCGTCATTGGTCCAGTACCCGTATTTGTTGGCCGAGGGCGGATTGACGATCCCCGCAATGTGGCCGGAGCCGCCGAGCACGTAACGCACCGGACCTCCCAGACGCATAGCGCCGAGATAGGTGCTGCGCCACGGAGCGATGTGATCTTCGATGGTTGAAATGAAATAGCTCGGCACCTTGACCTTGCTGATGTCGATCGGCACGCCGTTGAGTTCGATGCCGCCCGGCTCCTTGAGCAGATTCTGCATGTACATGTTGCGCAGGTAGAAGCTGTGCATCTTGTAAGGCATGCGGGTGGAATCCGAGTTCCAGTAAAGCAGGTCGAAGGGGAAGGGCTGCTTGCCCATCAAATAGTTATTCACCACGAATGACCAGATCAGGTCGTTGGAGCGCAGCATGTTGAAGGTCCCGCCCATTTCCGAGCCCTCCAGGAAACCGCGTTCTTCCATCTTCTTTTCCAGGCTGGCGACCTGCTGCTCGTCGATGAACACACCCAATTCGCCGGGTATCGAGAAATCCAGCAGCGCCACAAAGAACGTGGCGGAAACGATGCGCTTGTCTTTCTTGGTGGCCAGGTAACCCATGGTCGAACCGAGCAATGTACCGCCGAGGCAGTAACCGATGAGATTGACCTGCTGCTCTCCCGTATGCTTGCAGACGGCGTCCAGCGCGGCCAGAGATCCCTCGTTCATGTAGTCGTCGAAGCCCTTTAATGCCAGTTTGGCATCCGGGTTGACCCACGAGATGACGAAAACGCTGTGGCCCTGATCGGTGGCCCACTTGATGAAGGAGTTGGACTGACGCAGGTCGAGAATGTAGTACTTGTTGATCCACGGCGGGATGATCAGGAGCGGGCGCTTGAACACCTTCTCGGTGGTCGGATTGAATTGCAGCAACTGGATCAGGTCATTCTGGAAGATCACTTTGCCAGGCGTGGTGCCTACGTTGACGCCGATCTCGAAGGCATCCGGGTCGGTCATCTTGACGCGCAGCTGGCCGTCGCCGTCCTCAATGTCGCGCAGCAGATTGTCGAAGCCGTTGAGCAGATTCTGGCCGCGGCTATTGACGGTCTCGCGCAATACCTCCGGATTCGTCAAGGCAAAGTTCGACGGCGACAGAGCGTCGATGAACTGGCGAGTGAAGAAGTTCACTTTCTTCCTCGAGTTGTCCGGTAAACCCTCGACATTGCTGACCGAGTCGTGAATGTGGCGGGCGGAGATCAGGTAGGACTGTTTCATGAAGTCGAAAAGGAAATGTTCTTCCCATTGGGCATCCTTGAAGCGATTGTCGCCTTTCGCCGGCGCGGCGATTGGCGCCGTCGGCATGCCGGAGAAGCGCATCATGGAGTGCTGCCAGAGGGAGAAATAATCCCACACCAGGTTCATCTGGGCCTGAGCCATCTTGTAGGGATTGGCGAGCATCTTGGCCATCATGTCCATGAAGGCCTGAGCGATCCCCAGTTCATCGGCCGGCGCGCTGACGCCCCGCTGCAACTGGCGCTGCATGTGATCGGTGAGCAGCTTGGAGGCCCGCTGGGCAACGTCCGCGTAAGTCTTGGCAACTTCCTTGGGATCGGGCAGTTGCGGCTTGGGTTCTTTCCGGGTTGTCATAAAGTTCTCCTAGTGCAATTTCACAAAGCGGACCACGCCATTCCCATTGATGCGTTCAATGCGATGCGCGTGCTCAAGATAATTCAAGTGGGCGATCGTCTCGCCCATGGCGAACATGACCTGGTGTGCGTCCGCCAGTGGGCGGGTGAATAATACCGGCATCAGTTCCGCCGCGGTGCCGGGGTGTGCGATGGCGGTTAGCAGCTCTTCCAGACGCGCCTGATGATGTCTTTCCAGTGCATCGACGCGCGCATGCAGTCCCCGGAATGGCTTGCCGTGCGAAGGCAGCACCAGCGTATCGTCGGGCAGTTCCTTGAACCGGGCGATCGAATCAAGAAACAGGCCCAGCGGATTGCCGTCCGGATTCGAAGCCACGGCACTGACGTTGGTGGTTATGCGTGGCAACAGCATGTCGCCGGAAATCAGGATATTCAAGTCGCTGCAATGGAGTGCTGCGTGCTCCGGTGAATGACCAAATCCGGCGATGACACGCCATTCATGTTCGCCGATGAGGATGGCTTTGCCATCAAAAAGACGTTGATAGGTCGCCGGAATTCCCGACAAAACGCGTTTGTACGCATTCCCGCGTTCGGTCAGCGCCAACGCCCGCTCGTCGTCGAGACCATGCTGACGGAACAGCGCGAGCATGGCGGGGAGGCCGTAACTGCCGATTTGTTCGCAAACCATTTGGGCACTTAGGTACTCGCCCTGGGTAATCCACAGCGGGATGCCGACTTCACGCTCCAGCCAGCCGGCAAGACCGATGTGGTCGGGATGGCAATGGGTGACGACCTGGCGTCCCAAGGGGTAGGCGGGTAGCAGTTGCCGCCAGCAGTCCTTCACATTGTCTAGGGCGATGCCGGTGTCCACCGCGGCCCAGTGCGAACCATCCCGGATCAGCCAGAGGTTGATATGGTCGAGCGCGAATGGCAGGGGCATGCGTACCCAGCGCACGCCCTCGGCGATCTCCTGGGCGGCGCCGGCTTCGGGAAGGTTTTCAAACGGATATTGTATGGGCACGAACTTACCTATAGGGGCGTATTTGCCTTGAATCGCGAAATCTGCTTAACTTCCATCACACCGTAGGGCATGCGGAAGAGCATTCTAACCTGTCATGCCGCAGTGCAGCAAACACACCGACACCATCATTCCCCTGCGGACTCAAGATGAGCGAAGCAACTTTCAGCATCACTGATTTGTCGCGCGAATTCGATGTCACGCCGCGTACCATCCGCTACTACGAAGACCAGGGACTGTTGTTCCCCCGGCGCTCCGGCCTGCAGCGCGTGTACGCCAAGCGCGACCGCACGCGTCTCAAGCTCGCGCTACGGGGTAAGCGCCTCGGGCTGAGTCTGGCTGAAATCAAGAGCATGATCGACCTTTACGACACGGCCCAGGACGAGGAGGGGCAACTCGTCAAGTTTCTCGCCGCCCTGGCGCAGCGCCGCGCGGCCCTTGAGCGGCAGCGCGAGGACATCGAGGTGTTGCTGACTGAGATCAGCGGTTTCGAGCAACAGTGCCGCGAGTTGCTTGCAGCGGAAGTGCCGCGAGATCCGACGGCGCCCGCGAAACGTCCGCGCCGTCGCGTTTAAACCGGTGAATCAAGCTTGGAGGATGTGTTGACGTTAACGTTAACGTCAACGTAAAATCCTCGCCTGTGACTTGGGCCTATTTCTGTCGGGAGCACGTATGCACCGGTCTTCGCAGCACAATCACTCTCACTCGCCGCAGCCGCTGGAGCCCCGCGATCCCCAGTGGCAGGAGAAAGTGCGCAGCAGCTTCGCGCGCCAGCGGGTAATGGTGCTGATAGGCGCAGAACTGGTCGATGTCCAACCCGGGCGCTGCGAAATTCAGTTGCCATTCCGCGACGACCTGACTCAGCAGAACGCCTATTTTCATGCCGGGATTGTCAGCACTGTGGCCGATAGCGCGGGAGGCTACGCCGGCTTCAGCCTGATGCCGGCGGGCACCGATGTGCTGACCGTGGAATACAAGGTCAACTTGCTGGCGCCGGGCGAAGGCGAACGGTTGATCGCCATCGGCGAGGTGGTCAAGGCCGGCAAGCACCTCGTCATTACGCGCGGCGAAGTTTTTGCCGTCAAGAACGGCCGCAGCATCCATTGTGCGTCGATGCAGCAGACGCTGATGACCATGCATGGCCAGACCGAACCCCGGAACCAGGAGAAGAATCGATGATCGGACTGAATTTCGACCTCGGCGAGGATATCGACATGCTGCGCGACAGCGTCGCCCAGTTTGCCGCCAGGGAAATTGCACCGCGCGCCGCGCAAATCGATCGCGACAACGAATTTCCGTCGGATCTATGGAAGAAGTTCGGCGATCTCGGCGTATTGGGGATGACGGCTGAGGAGGAATATGGCGGCACCCAGATGGGTTACCTCGCCCACATCGTCACGATGGAAGAGATTTCGCGCGCTTCGGCCAGCGTGGGCCTGTCCTACGGCGCGCATTCCAACCTGTGCGTAAACCAGCTGCGGCGCAATGGCAGCGAGGCGCAGAAACAGAAGTACCTGACCAAGTTGATCTCCGGCGAACACGTCGGTGCACTTGCCATGTCGGAGCCCAACGCCGGCTCCGATGTCGTCAGCATGAAATTGCGCGCGGATCTCAAAGGCGACCGCTACGTCCTGAACGGCTCGAAGATGTGGATCACCAACGGTGGCGATGCCGACACCCTGATCGTGTATGCGCGCACGGAGCCGGGAATGACGGCCTTCATCGTCGAGAAAGGAATGCCGGGCTACAGCCACGGCAACCATCTCGACAAGCTTGGCATGCGCGGATCCAACACCTACCCGCTGTTTTTCGACGACTGTGAAGTGCCGGTCGAGAATGTCCTCGGCCAGGATGGCAAGGGCGTCAAGGTGTTGATGAGCGGCCTGGACTACGAACGCGCGGTCTTGTCCGGCGGACCGCTGGGGATCATGGCGGCCTGCATGGATGTGGTGATGCCCTATGTCCATGAGCGCAAGCAGTTCGGCCAGAGCATCGGCGAGTTCCAGTTGATGCAGGGCAAACTCGCCGACATGTATTCGACCTGGCAGGCCACCAGTGCCTATGTGTACGCGGTCGGCAAGGCCTGCGACCGCGGCGATCACTCTCGGACGCTACGCAAGGATGCCGCCGGGGCGATACTCTATTCCGCCGAGAAGGCCACCTGGATGGCCGGCGAGGCGATCCAGACGCTGGGCGGCAATGGCTACATCAACGACTACCCGACCGGACGCCTGTGGCGCGACGCAAAGTTGTACGAGATCGGCGCGGGGACGTCGGAAATCCGCCGCATGCTGATCGGCCGCGAACTGTTTGCCGAGACCATGTAACTTGCATGGTCGTCAGACCACCCCCATGCCATGAAATCGTTCAAATCAAAGATTTACGCCCCCACCCCCATCCCCCGCCCTGGCGGGGGCTACAAAT
>Ga0163199_1001480_pt1 | contig 14639 bp, 11 predicted proteins | sample PL_2010_150m_FD_113537 | JGI IMG/M metagenome (GOLD analysis project Ga0163199, IMG submission 113537) | Freshwater microbial communities from Powell Lake, British Columbia, Canada to study Microbial Dark Matter (Phase II) - PL_2010_150m | ecosystem: Environmental > Aquatic > Freshwater > Lake ... | reverse complement strand
CCTCGTATATGACGGCATTCCTGGTCCATTCGGGATGAACAATCCCTTTAGCCAGAGCTTCCTTTTTGCGGCCTGTACACGACCAGATCACTATCCCTGCTCCAACAAGCACAATAACAGCAAAGATCTTCGGTAAATGCTGAATGAAGTCTGTCTTAGTCATAAAGTTTATAAAGTTTATAAAGTTCATAAAGTCACAAAGTCACAGGGTCACAAAGTCATAAAGGTTCCAGTTTGCATTCTGAATTCCCGCATTCTGCATTCCTGCATTTCAATTACTAATTATCTCAAACGAATTCCCTTTCAGACTTACCGTGATTCGGTTCTTTTCAACTTTTGCATCGGATCCGAACTGGTTGACCGGCTTGATCCCTGTGAACCTGTCGGGGATTTCAAAATCGATCTTCCGGGATGATTTGTCCTTGTTGAAGATGACGAATACAACCTTGTCAAAGTAGGTTCTCATGTAAACATAGGTCTTGTCGCCGGTTTCGATGGTTTTAAAATCGCCGTACAGCAAGGGCATGGAACTGCTGCGAAGATGGGTCAGTTTTTCGACGGTACCCTTCATCCGTTTTTCCTGTGGTGTAAGGTTGTCGAAACGCATCATCCTGCGGTTATCCGGGTCACCTGCTCCGGGCATACCAAATTCATCCCCATAATAGATGATAGGAATTCCCGGGATGGTCATATTAAATGCGATGAGGGATGCCAGCCTGCCGTATCCTGCGGTATCTTTTACTTCAATATCCCTTTCCCATCCTGCTTTCTGATCATTTTCAGAAAAACTGATCGCCCTGCTCGCAAACGAGATAAACCGAGCGAGGTCCTGGTTCCCGGTGATATTTCCCATGAGCGAATGTTCCCCAAAATAGCTGAAACTCTCCTGCAGGGAATAGTTCAGGTCCTTAAAAGAAGCGTTTTCCCTGGCAAATGTGTTACGGGCATCAAAATACACTCCGAAATCAAACTGGGCATCAAGTTCTCCCGGGTTGATATAACTGCCGATAAGATCACGGCTGCCAAAGGTTTCACCGATTTGATAAATCGGCCGGTTGTCGGGGATAATGACCTGGTTCTTGAGTTTTTTTGTAAGTGTTCTCCAGTAGATTTCCGGGATGTGCTTGGTGGCATCATGACGGAACCCGTCAAGTTCGTAAGTTTTGATCCAGAAGAGGGCAGAATCGGACATCATGCTGCAGACTTCCGGTTTGGTGAGATCAAGGGTCGGAAGGAATTCGTCAAACCAGGTGGTGAGACGTTGCTCCTCCCAAAGCCGGATATTCTTCTTTTTATTCGGGAGGATGAGCGGCGTTGTCCAATCGGGATGGTCTTTGTAAATTTTACAGTCCTGGTGAACATGATTTGAAACAAAATCGAGGATGACGTTCATGTTGCTGCCGTGAGCCTGCTTAACCAGCTCTTTCAGGTCATCCGGTGTTCCGAAGCGGGTGTCAATAGTTGTAAGGGTGAGTGGCCAGTAACCATGATAGCCGGAGAACTTCCGGTGAGGCGCCGGGTATTCATTCCAGGCATCTTTCGGATTCTGGGTGATCGGGGAGATCCAGATGGTATTAATGCCCAGTTCCTTGAAATACCCGTTTTCGATCGCCTGGTCAATTCCTTTAAGATCACCTCCCTGGAAATTCAGTCTTTTATTAACGTCCTTATCTTTTAAAGGGGCATCGTTTTTCGGATCACCATTGCGGAACCGGTCGACCATCAGGAAATACATGATCATGGCCTGCTTGTCTTCCCGTATGAGTTTCGCGGCATCAGTAATAACGCGGCCTTCATCCAACGGAACAAGGATCTCATTCGAGGAACCGGCAGCATTGAAGGCCCATACCCTAAGGAACGAACGATCCATGTTTCTTGCCTTCCAGGGGATCGTGATCTTCAATCCGGTGCTGTCCACTTTCCAGAATTTTTCGTCCAGCTGGTAATTTTGCCAGAAGACGAGGATCGCCTTGATCTTGTTTTTAATCCCGATGGTGATCTTGTCTTTTTCAGCTTTTGCTGTAAATAAATAAGGCGTTCCGGAAGGATTGACGGCCCCGACCCGAAGCACCGAATTCATTCCGCCTATGTTGTTGTCTACACTTTCAGAATTTCCCGGATCCAATTCCCATTTTTTATCCAGTACCAACTTGTATTGATATTTCCCGGGGAATAAAAGGAGGTCGGTCTGCCAGGTGCCATTCTTCAGGTGCATCGGCGTCCGGCCGGTTGTCCATTCGTTCATCTCACCGGCTATTTCTACGTTTTTATACTTTTTGTCCTTTGGGTCGAAGGAAATGTGCTGCCATATCTTCCGCGATTTTTCCAGGAGGAGGGAATAGCAATATCCATTTATCCATACCTTCATTACAGATAAACGCGGAACCGATTTTCCTTGCGGAGTCAGCGTCAGTTCCGTTGAATCAGCGGAGATCCGCCAGGAAAGGCTTTTATCCGTGATGATGGAATCGATCAATTTGGGATGAAGAAAATAATCTCCCAGGATCAGGGTGGTCGAATCAGGCTGCATTACAACAGGAATTGCAACTCCTGTGATCTCAGGCTTATCAGGTAATGCGATATCTTCATGGCTGGTGCATCCTTGAATAAGTGCGAAGCATGACAGAAAAAGGATTCCTGTGATGAATTTTAAACTCGTATGCATAATCATTGATTTGAATTAATTACAGATATTCATTTTCTTCGAAAGCATATATTGATCTACCCGGAGGGAATAAAAATAAACTCCCCCGGCATGATCCGGGTTGGTGAAAGAGATCGAATTGTTCTCAGTAAAAAGCATTCCTTTACAAAGTGTCTGAATTATTTTTCCGGATGCATCATACACTGTCAGTTCAACCTGACTCCTCGCAGGTACGGTAAAATTGATTCTTGTAATGGTTTTAAACGGATTTGGAAAATTCTGGTACAACCTGATCTTATCAGGAATGATGATCTCATTAAGTCCTGTCTCAGGAGGGAAGAATTGCCGCAGCGCAAGACTCAGGTGTCCTTTCCAGTTACCCCAGGAATGGCCTTCATGCCATTGTTTAAATTGGTAGACATAATTTTTATTCTGAAGGATCTGAATAAAATTATTGACCATGGGAATCAATACAGGGATGTCGTAGGTGCCGATATCCATGTAGAATTCCAGGTTCATTTTAGCTGAGTTTTGGAAAGTTGTAGATATATCAGTCTGCACATCGCTCGACTGTGCCCCAATCTTCCCGAATGTTTCCGGATGTTTCATGCCGAGGTAGAGCGCAATGTTTCCGCCATCGGAAGCGCCCAGGGTTGCTCTTTTCCGCGGATCCTTGCTCGTAGCATACTTCTGGTCGATCACCGGTATAAGTTCGTTCACGATAAACGCGGTGAATGCATCTTTCTTACTGCCTGCATATTCATTTTGACGGTCGACGGGGGGAACAAATACACCAATAACAGGTTCTATTTCATGATGTGCGATCAGGTAATCGAAGATGTTATTGGTATTTGCAAGCGAAACATATTCTAATCCGTCGTGAAATACGATGACGGGATATTGTTTCTGAACAGAATAACCCGGCGGTAAATAGATCTTCACGGCCCGTGTATTGTTTAGATTACTGCTGTAAAATGAAGTATCGCGGATGATGCCATGCGGAATATTGGAATACCAGGATATTTCCGGAGGAACAACATAGGCAGGCATCCGTAACTCAGAATTAGGGCCAAAACCTCCTGTGCAGGTAAAGGGATTTTTTGGATCGAGGATCCAATTGCTGTTAATGACAAATTTATAATCCAGACGGGCATCCCCTTCAAAATGAGCGGAACTGTAATAAAAGTTTGTTCCATTGATTCCTGTCATGGGCATTGAAGGGGACCAATTGGTGAAATCTCCAGCAATCTTAAGACTTACAGCAGTTCCCTGGTAAATAAAAAATACTGCGGTATCGTCTTCAAAATAGGGCAAGATTGGATTTGCATTCATGAAACTGTCAATTTTTGCCTGCCTTTCATTCAATGGCAATAGATTCACATAATTGATGAATTGCTCGAAATTCCCTGCCTGGATTGTTTGAGAGATCAGGATACCGATAATCAGAATTAATTTTTTCATGGGAACTGAATATTTTATTTTATCCTTTTCAATACCAATGCCGTTCTGTTTGTATTATAGATCTTCAGCCGGTTGACCTTCTTATCCTCATCATATTGTGTGATAAAAATAGTCTTCTCCTCGATCCTTCCATGTCCGCCGTAAACAGGACTGTCGGTATTGAGAATGATCTTATAATTCCCCGGGTCACTGACGATAAAGTCATAATCAGGAAGGGAATGATTCACATGAAAGTTGAAGATGAAGACCAGGTCGTTCTTTGCAAAGACGAGGGTCTTGTTCCAGTCGTCCAGGTGAAGCTGAATTCCGAATTCGAGGTTCAAAAGCGAATGTTTTTTGGCCAGCTTCAGCATGTCCTTATCGAAAGCGCCCAGGAAATGGTATTTGAGGTCCGGGTTTTGCTCCAGCGACCATAACCTGCGCGCATACTGGTATGACCAGTTGTTCCCTTCCCTGGGGAAATCGATCCAGTCGGGATGGCCGAATTCGTTGCCCATGAAGTTGAGGTATGCCTGGCCTCCTAAGGCAATGGTGAAGAGCCGGATCATCTTATGCAAGGCAATTCCACGATCGATTGCAATGTTTTTATCCTCCTTCTGCATGTGAAAATAGATGTCGCTTTGCATGAGGCGGAAGGCGATGGTCTGGTCACCGACCAAAGCCTGGTCATGCGATTCGCAGTAGGCCACGGTTTTGACATCCGGAAGGCGGTTGGTCATCACCTGGAACATCTCTTGCAGGTCCCATGCTTCATCGACCTTTTCCTTTAATACCCTGATCCAGAAATCAGGCATGGCCATTCCGAGGCGGTAATCGAATCCGATGCCTCCCTCTGCAACCGGCCTCGCAACGCCGGGCATCCCGCTGACATCCTCGGCGATAGTGACAGCATGCGGGTTCAGGGTGTGTACAAGTTTATTGGCTAATTGAAGGTAAGTGATGGCATCCCATTCCACGCCTTCCTTGAAATAGCCGTCCAGGTTCCAGTTATCGCGAAACCCGTGATCAAAATAAAGCATGGAGGTTACCCCGTCGAAACGGAATCCATCGAAATGAAATTCCTGCATCCAGAATTTGACGTTGGACAGGAGGAACCGGAGAACTTCCGTTTTCCCGTAATCAAAACATTTTGAATCCCAGTAAGGATGATTGCCACGTTCACCGGGATGAAAATACTGGTTATCCGATCCGTCGAACATATTCAACCCTTCAGCCACATTCTTGACCGTATGGGAATGGACAAGATCCATGATAACTGCCAGGCCCTGCTCATGCGCTTTACGGATGAGGTACTTCAGGTCGGTGGGAGAGCCGAAACGGGAGGATACAGCGAAAAAGTTGGAAACGTGGTAGCCAAAGGAGGCATAATAGGGATGCTCAGCGATGGCCATCAACTGGATGGTGTTATATCCCGAGTTTTTTATGTAAGGTATCAGGGTATCGGCAAACTCGATGAACGTTCCCACTTTCTCCGCTTCCTGCGCCATTCCCACATGACATTCATAAATGAATAACTCCCCGAGTTGACCGATATCAAAGTTATTGCCTTCCCAATCGAATTTATTGGGAGGCAGCCATACCTGTCCGGAGAAGTCCAGTGTAACCGGATCCTGTATAACGCGGCGGATATAGGCAGGGATTCTTTCCTGGAAGCCAAGCTCGGAATGTACCATCACCTTCACGCGGCTTTCATGGGTGAAGCGGTCTTTGTAGGTTTCTCTGTCGAGGAAGATCTCCCAGACGCCATATTGATTCCGGGTCATCCGGTTCGAATAGCGTTGCCAGTCGTTGAAGTCGCCAAATAAATAGAGATCCTGGGCTTTTGGTGCCCATTCGCGGTATACCCAGCCTTTGCGGGCTTTATCGTAATGGATCCCGAAATAGTTGTGTGCATCGGCGAATTTCAGCAAACTGCCCCAAGTTCCTTTGAGTTCATCGAAAGTACTCTTGTACCGGTCATACCGGTCGCGAATCTCAGCTTCGGCCGGTTCGAGCCAGGGATCTTTTGCAACCAGTCCGATCTTCCGGTTTTTTTTCATAATTTCTTTCTTGATTCGTCTTTCACCAGGAGCCACAACATCGCAGAGATGGCAAGTGAAAATCCGCTGATGATAAAGATAAGGCTTTTATCCGGTATGAGCTTGATTACCCTGCCTAACAAAAGGCTTGACACCAATTGGGGGAGTACCACGGAAAGATTGAAGATCCCCATGAAGAAGCCCATCCGGGCTTTGTCGACTTTTTCGGACATTATGGCAAACGGCAAACTTACGACTGCAGCCCATCCAAAGGTCAGGATCATCATCATTGCATAGAGTGACCATGTATTACGTGCAAAGAATACAATCCCGAAATATCCAGCCGACATTAATGCCACCATCAGGATGTGGGTATGCACACGCCCAATACGTTTGCTGAGCGGCCCAAGAAGAAATACCGGCCAGATGGACCCAACCGCATTCAGGATGAAAAATGACCACCCGATAATCTGACCCAGCAATGCGTCCCTTTCTGGTTTTGCAAGATGCGAAAGGGGGGTCATTTTCTGTTCAAGGAATGCGAAGGAATAAACGAACATAGTTTGAATTCCAAGCCAGGAAAATCCATGGGCAAAATAAAGTTTAAATAATTCGCCCCATTTGGTCTTTGTTGCCTGGATCTCGTCTCCTGCCGCGTCAAGATCGCGTTTCAGTTCCCTGGATTCGGTAATGAAAAAGAGGGGGCCGATTGAAAAAAGAAAAACAATGAACACACCGGCATAGATCAGGAAATAATTGTTGATAAGGGTTCCCATCAGATAAGCCCCGCTGCCAAAAAGGTTGGAGATGGATTGCATCCAGGTATAGCCTTTGGTCCGTTGTGTTCCGGCCGGTGTTACATCCGCGATGATAGAACGGGTAGGATTGAAGCTGATATTAATGGCCAGGTCAAGGGTAAGGGCAACCGTGATCGCCACGGCCATCAGGCTTCCGATCCCAAAGAAACTGTTGATCCGGCCGAGGTTTGGCAGGGCAAAGATCATCATTGCGGCAAAGATACCCCCGATGATTATGAATGGTCTTCTGCGTCCGCCCCAGAACCAGGCCTTGTCGCTGATCAGCCCGATGATGGGCTGCGCAAGGATACCTGCAATAGGGCCAGCTGCCCAAACGATCCCGATCTGGTCGATTTCCAGGTTGTATTTTGTGTGAAGGATCCAACTTAGCACCATAATCTGGATCGATAATGCAAAACCCATGGCGGTCGAGGGAAGTCCCAGTACAACGTAAAAGAGGTTCGTCAGTTTTTTCTGGATTGTAATCATTTCAGATCTGTTGTTTAAGAAAAAAATAACCACAATAGACACATAGGACACAATAGAGAAAAAACCTACTGTGATCTATTGTGCCTAAGGTGGTAAAAAATGTTCATTTATTTTTTTAATTCAAGGATCAATGCAGATTTAGGTTGAATAATAATGTTGGATAGATCATTAATCATTTGACCAGTAATCACATCCTTCCCGCTTTGGAATTTGTCTAAGAATTCGCCGTACCGTTTCCTGTCAAGCGTCTTCGGATCATTCTCATTGTTGTTCAGGGCAACCATAACGGTTTCTTTTTCGTTATGACGGAAATACACATATACGCCATCGCGTGGGATGAACTGCGTCAGTTTCCCGGTATGAATAACCTCCTTGGTTTTACGCCAGTTCAGCAGGGTGTGCAGGTAATTGAACATGTCATTTTGCTGAGGAGTCCGCCCGGAGGCGGAAAAGAAATTGACAGAATCGCTGGGCCATCCGCCGGGAAAGTCTTTCCTCTTTTCACCATCGCCATTCTTAACCCCGGTGGTCAGAAGGATCTCAGTTCCGTAATAGATCTCGGGAATACCGCGACTGGTAAGGATAAAGGCCATGGCTATCTTCAATTTGCGGATATCGTCCTTCTGGGAATTCAGGTAACGGTCAACATCGTGGTTATCGGCAAAGACGACAATGTGCGACGGGTCATGGTAAAGATAATCCTGGGCGAGGATATCGTACAGACGGATGATGCCGTTGCCCCACCCGTCATTCTCCATGAAACCGAGGCGCAGTGCATCGTATATGGCGAAGTCGAATACGCTGGGAAGGTATGAATTGTACCCGTCCAGGTTCGGTGCATCTTTTTGCCAGTAGGAGATCCCTCCGGGAGTGGTGAGCCAGCATTCACCCAAGATATTGAAATTCGGGTATTCAGCCAGGACAGCTTTGTCCCATTCGGCCATAAAGTTCTTATCACAATAAGGGTAGGTATCCTGGCGGATCCCATCAAGGCCGGCAAATTCGATCCACCAGATACTGTTCTGGATCAGGTATTTTGCCACGAACGGATTGGTCTGGTTGAGATCGGGCATGGTAACGTCAAACCATCCCTTTACGAATTGATTGTAATCCGAAGCTGAGATATACGGATCCGAGGCAGTAGCGGCGCGATAGGAAGTACGTTTAAATTCCGGCCACTGGTTGAACCAGTCCTTCGTTGGGGGATCGGCCATCCACCAATGCTGTGACCCGCAATGGTTGAACACCATATCCATGATCAGCTTCATTCCTTTCTGATGAATATAATAGGAAAGCGTCAGGTAATCGTCGTTGCTGCCAAACCGGGGATCGGTCTTATAATAATCGGTGGTGGAATACCCATGATAGGAATATTTCACCATGTTATTTTCCAGCAACGGATTGATCCAGATCGCCGTTGCACCCAGGTCTTTAATATAATTGAGGTGGTTCAGGATACCTTTGATATCGCCTCCATGCCTTCCATCCGGGTTTGACCGGTCGGTTTTTTCCAGGAATCCCAGTGGGTTATCATTTACAGGATCGCCATTGGAAAAACGGTCAGGCATGATCAGGTAGATCACATCCGATGCGTCAAAGCTTTTTCGTGCGGCTGATCCTTCCTCCCTTCCCCTGAGTTCGAAAAGATATTCCGTGACTTTTTTTCCCTCCTTGTAAAAGGAAATAGGAAAAGAACCGGGCTCCGCATTTTTGGAGATAATAAGATCCAGGAAAAGATAGTCCGGATTTTCCATCACATGCACAAGTTCGAGTTCTATCCCCGGCGAATAAACGGACGGATCGGTTTTTCCGATGTTCTTGCCGTAGAACAGCAACTGTAGTTCAGGATTTTTAAATCCTGCCCACCAGAAGGGCGGCTCAACGCGTGTAAGTGTTATTTCCTGGCTGAATGAAGACCAGGAAGTGATAAAATAAAAAAAGATCAGAATAAAGGTCTTTTTCATGGTAATGTCTAACGTGTTATTTTCCCTTGTGCGTCCTCCCGTAAAGGACTGTCAGGTGTGCCAGCTTCTGTGCCAACTTATTTGAGAAATCACGACTTTTTGCCCGCCACATCCAATTGTTTATGGTTGTTCCCGGCAGGTTCATACGGGCTTCATTTCCCAGTTCCAGGAGATCCTGCATCGGAACGATGGCTGTATGTGCAACCGAAGCCCAGGCAAGCCTGAGGAAATCCGTGCAGATCTCATTTTCCGTGGAATCCAGGTAATCGAGCACATATTTCCGGTCTTCCTGTTTCGCTCTACCGAACCAACCTTTTATGGTATCATTGTCGTGTGTACCGGTATAAACGATGCAGTTTTTTATGAAATTATGCGGTAGGTAATCATTGGCTTCACTTGAATCAAAAGCGAACTGAAGTATCTTCATCCCAGGTAATCCGAATGAATCCCTTAAATCTTCAACATCTTGGGTGATCACCCCGAGATCTTCGGCGATGATGGGGATCTCGCCAAGTTCCTTCCTGATTTGCTCAAAAAGTTCCTTTCCCGGACAAGGGATCCATTTCCCGTTAACGGCAGTCTTCTCACCATAGGGAACGGCCCAGTAAGCTGCAAAACCCCGGAAGTGGTCGATCCGGATGATATCGTAAAGTACCAGGTTTGATTTGATCCGCTCGATCCACCAACGGTAATGATCTTTGTGCAGCACATCCCAACGGTACAAAGGATTTCCCCACAACTGCCCGGTTGAACTGAAGTAATCGGGAGGAACTCCGCCGACCACGATAGGGTTCTTATCTGCATCGAACTGGAACAGATCCGTATTTACCCAGGCATCAACACTGTCGAGGGCTACGTAAAGCGGGATGTCGCCAATGATCCGGATGTTTTTCTGATGTGCATAATCCTTTATTGCTAACCATTGCCGGAAAAACAGGTACTGTATGAATTTGTGGAATTCGATGTGATCCGACAGAAGGGAATGGAACGGTTTTAGCGCAGTTTTTTTCCTCATTTTTAGAGGTTTTGCCCACTGGTACCACGGCTTTTGGTTGAAATGTTCCTTCAGCGACATAAAGAGTGTATAATCCTCCAGCCACTTTTTATTGTTCACTGTGAATTCATAAAAATCCTTTTTGTGTTCCTTTCCCGCATGTTCCCTGAATGCTTGCATGGCTTTCCTCAGGAGAGGATATTTCGTTTGGATCACTCTTCCATAATCAACTGGGCCGTCGTCAAAAGTATCCAGTCCGGCCAGGTCTTTTTTATCCAGCAGGCCTTCTTTGACAAGGATATCCAGGTCGATAAGCAAAGGATTACCGGCTGCAGATGAAAAGCATTGGTAAGGCGAATCGGCAAAACCGGTCGGGCCGAGTGGCAGGATCTGCCATAGTTTTTGTTTCGATTTCGCAAGAAAATCGATGAAATGGAATGATTCTTTTCCGAGTGTCCCGATACCATATTTCCCCGGCAGGGATGTCGGGTGTAGTAAAATGCCGCTTGATCGTTCAGTGTTCATTCTAAATTTTTAATGAACTCACCCCCGCCTTCGGCTTCCCCCTCTCTTGGTAAGAGAGGGGGATTGAGGGGGTGAGTTTTTTGGGTTAAATTCCCCGGGGCTTGCCCCGGAATTTGGGTCCAGGGCTCTGCCCTGGGGTTCATACCATTTGATTTCTTCATTCTTCATTTTTCATTTTTCACTTTTCACTCTTCACTCTTCACTCTTTGCATCAGCAATGCTGCAATGATCAGGAAAACTCCTCCCATGACCACAGCGGTGAGGCGGTTGTTGTGCAGCAAATGCAGCATGATCCAGCCAAACGCAAGAGAGGCAATGATCTCGGGTAATACAATAAAAAAATTGAAAATACCCATGTATACTCCTGTCTTCTCTGCCGGTATTGAACTGGAAAGGATGGCATATGGCATGGAAAGGATACTTGCCCATGCGATTCCAACGCCGGTCATGGAAATCAGGAGAAGGTATTTGTCGTGGATAATCCCTATTGATAAGAGTCCTGCTGCGCCACAAAGCAGGCAGATGGTATGTGCCCATTTCCTTCCGGTGACCTGTGCCAGTTTTGGGATAACGAATGAAAAGGCAAAGCAGACCAGTGAATACATACCGAAACACAGGCTGGCCCATTCAATGCCATTTTGGTAAAGCGGGGATTTTTCATCCGGGGCCATAAAAACATTCCGGGCTACTGCAACCGAGAAATAAAGCCACATGCAGAAAAGTCCCAGCCATGTAAAGAATTGCACCCATGCGAGTTTCCGCATGGTGGCGGGCATGTGCAGGATATCCTGGGAAATCTCTTTAAAAAAAATGATGATTCCCTTCTTCTCCTTTTTTTGGTGACGGAATGCTTCAATGTCTTCCGGAGGATATTCTTTCGTCCGGAGGATGGTCCAAAGTACGGCACCGAAAAACACGGCTGCCCCGAGGTAAAAAGAGAACCTGACCGTTGCAGGGATTGCATTACCGGTCGTTCCCCCCGTGGTAACATGAAGCCAATTGGTGAGGATCCAGGGCAGGGCAGAGGCGATCACGGCTCCGGCTCCGATAAAAAAGCTCTGCATGGCAAATCCGCGGGTACGCTGCTGGTCGGGTAACATGTCGGCCACAAATGCCCGGAAAGGCTCCATGGAAACGTTGATGGAGGCATCAAGGATCCAAAGTAAACCTGCGGCCATCCATAATGTAGGAGAGTTGGGCATAAATATAAGAGCCACAGAAGCAAGCAGCGCCCCGACAAGGAAATATGGTCTCCTTCTTCCAAGCCTGTTCCAGGTGCGGTCGCTCATGTTCCCTATAATGGGCTGAACGATCAGGCCGGTGAGCGGCGCTGCCAACCAGAGTAATGGAATCTGGTCGGGCCGGGCGCCAAGGTATTCGTAAATAGCGCTCATGTTGGCCATCTGCAAACCCCATCCGAACTGGATCCCGAAGAATCCAAAACTCATGTTCCAGATCTGCCAGAAAGATAGTGCAGGTTTATTTTTCATGAATCGGGAGTTTCAGATTAGAATGATGATATAAAAGATCAAAATTAAAAATTCAACACAAACTATTTCCTGCACACCACCACAAAATCCCTGGACTCACAGGATAAGGGGTTTCCCTTGTAATCGCCGAAAATTGAAAACGATTTGAATTTCGACTGTGTGAGAAGATATTCAAGTTCATACCGGAAAAAGAACCGCAGTTCAGAATTCCATGTTTCGGAAAAAGTATTCTCTCCTTCATTCCACTCGAACCGCATCGAAAGGTGATTGACTTGGGTAACAAGGTCACTGTGCGAAGTATCAACATCCGGGCGGAGCTTTGCATAGATCAGGTCATAAAAACGGGCGAAACTGGAAGGGTAGGGGGTATCCATGGAAGAAATAAAATAGCGAAATGGCGAAATAGCGAAATGGCGAAAAAATTATCAATTGATAAAAAACTTTACACATTCAACGCGATCACGGCTGCAATGAGACCCAGCACCAGTGGAACCAGAATAAGAACGCTGGTCCTGTCTTTCCGGATTTGCTCGTTGCAGGCATCAATTCTTTCCAGCACAAAAGGATCGCCGGGTTTGTAGGGCAATGCTTGCTTATAATGTTCTCTTGCCGACCGGAACAGTTCTATTTTGGTAAAATCAAGTCCTCTCTGGATATAGTAACGGTATTGAATCTCTTCATGGGAGAGGTTTTCTTCATTGACTTCCTGATATGCCATAGGTTTCAGTTTATAGTGGAATAAAAAGGGCTTTGATCAATCCTCAAAGCCCAAAAGTAATAATTTCTTTGGTTAATCGGAAAGGGGATCTATCTTAATTTATAGGTCAGCCCTATCCCGAACAATTCCTTGAATTGGGTACGCGGACCGGGTTCACCGGTGGGAGCAGTCTTGATTTTGACATGGTCATCATATATGAGCTGTGTTGCGATGGAAGCAGCAAGCCATTTGTTGACTTTCATGGTCAGGAGCAGGCTCCAGTTTACATCGATATTCCCGAAATGCTCGATATAATCTGTGAAAAACTCTACCGTGGTTGAGAGATTGATAGTTTTCGAAAGGTCTTTGTTCAAATCAGCACGAATATAAGGTCCGAACTCCGCATGCATCTTTTTACCCCTGTCAACCCCAAATGCTCCTGAATCAGAAAGTTTTTTATCCAGGACGAAGGTAAATCTCCCTGATGAAGGCGATATGAATAAAGAAAACCATTTTACGGGAGCATAAGTAACACCTAAACCAGCAACAAGATAACCCGGCGACATAAAATTTGAAGTGACTGTACTGTCATCCGGATAATTGTACCCGGCACTGAATTGTGTACGAAAATTGACCAGTACGGTAAGCAGCAATTTGTTATCTTTCGAAATGGAATACCCATAAGCGCTCGTTATTTCCAGCTTATCATTCGATTTTGTAGTCTTTGCATCTTTCATCTTCCCCTGAATATTAAACCCATATCCTAAATCAAACGTGTTTCCCCAGGAATGTTTTCCCTTTTTATAATTGGCCTGAAGGTTTAGGAAAGAGTTTAATCCCAAAGAATTCTGACCACCGGACGACCAGTTTGAGAAGGCTGCTTGTGAAAAGCTGAGGGCTGCGGTTCCATTCAAGTACCAGGCTTTGACCGTGTCAGTTTTAATTTCTGCTATGGCATCCTTTGCCTTGTATACTTTAACGATATCCTTATCCTGACTCATAACCAGACCGGAAAAGAAAATGAGTAAAGAAAAAAGTAATAAATTTTTCATGATATTTCCATTTTAATTATGAATTATGAAATATGAGATTTGAATTATGAAACAACTCGCCAACTCACCAACTCGCCAACTCGCCAGCTACTTCTTCAACAGGTCCCTTATCTCTGTGAGTAATTCCTGGTCTTTTGTAGGAGCCTGAGGCATAGCAGGGATTTCGGTTTTCTTCCGGTTCATCCTCGACACCCCTTTGACGATCATAAAAATGGAAAAGGCGATAATGCTGAAGTCAACCAGGGTCTGTATAAAACTTCCAATCCTGAGGTTGACAGCCTGCTTGAGGATCTTCCCTGTTGACGGATTTGTGACCGCATCTTTCATCGTAATATGAATGTCGGTAAAATTCATCCCGCCCAGTAATAGCCCGATCGGTGGCATAATGACATCACTGACCAGGGATGCGATTATTTTTCCGAATGCTGCACCGATGATGATACCAACAGCAAGATCAATCATGTTACCTTTAACGGCAAACTCCTTGAATTCCTTTAACATTTTCATG